>JGI24702J35022_10000944_pt1 | contig 18142 bp, 17 predicted proteins | sample TergutTh196P4_FD_35022 | JGI IMG/M metagenome (IMG submission 35022)
TCGACCGTAAACGTCTCTGCCTTGCTCTGAATAGGCTACTCCGGCGGAATAAACTCTTCATAACTCCGCCAATGATCCGTCGCAAAACAACTCACCGACAAATGTTTTAACTTGTCCCATAACCTCAAGCCCGTCTGCGTCGAACGGTCGCCACAAACAAACGATAAAAAACGTTTCCGCAATCGATCTACGGCGATCCAAAGCCATCGGTAACTTTTTTTTACCAACGAAAGTGTGCATTTCATCGACTTCCACGACTTCAATGTCCTTGGCTTCGACAGACAATTCTACTGCCTTGCCCGCCTGCTTGATCCAAGAGAAAACGACTGTATGACTGACTTTCAACACTCGTCCAATGGCTCGAAAACCTAAGCCTTCAAGATACATGTCTTGGGCTTGTTGACGAGTCTCTGCAGACCTTACATCCGATTTTCTCTTCACCGTGTAGCGATACCGACAGGCTTTGCATTGATAACGCTGCTGTCCTTTCATAAAACCGTCCTTGCAGTATCGCGTACCGCAACAATGCGGACAATCCATTGTCAACCCCCGTGAAAAAACGAAAACGCTTATAATGAAGAAAGTATAGAGAATCTATGCTAAATTAACAATACCAAATGAAAATTGGCTTGCGCTCTGAAAAATACTGGTTATAATCACAAGTGTCTTGATTGCTGGCAGCCGCAATTAACAGACGAGATCATCCGGCACTCGTTGAGACAAACATCTGGTCTGCGGTCACCGTGTGTACAGTCTGATAAAACACGTTGGCGGATTGCCCCTCCGTCACCCAGTGACGAGGGGAAACTGTTTTACAATCTTGCATGATCCGTTCCCGCTCACTCGCGAGCATCTTGTGTTTCTATAACATCAGGACAGAAAACGACTTACGCTAAAACCGTCCCGTTGTGATTTCTAAAAAAAACGTCTTCTTTATGGTAAATAACCGTGATGTATCCGATACGTCATGATTATTCTGTCCCTCTAACCGAAAGGAGACCGCATGACTTTTTTGTGCCGAGCATTCAGATACTACACCTGTGCCTATCCTCGTCGCCGTAGGCGACGATTGTACCACAGTTGGCGACGCAGGGAAGACCCGCCCTCCGCCGCCGTTGTTATTCCATAACTTTAACCAAGGAGATTTTTATGCTGGACTTTTTGACAACGATATTCCGCCGTCAACAAACTTCACATATCGAACCGATTCGACCGGGAGGATGGATTATTGATCTGCCCGCCACCGGTGAGGTCAGACTCGGTCCGTTTCGGACACAAGAAGAAGCCTTTGATGCACGACGCGAATTCATCATCCGCACTCTTTCGGAACACATGCCGGAAGAATTACCCTTTTAACCGAGCATGATCGGTTTCATGTTCGATAACCTCCAACCCTTTTACAGAAAGGACAATCCTATGACTTTGACTCTGAAAATGACCGATCTTTTGCTTTTTCGCACACTGGTCGGCAAACTCTCCAAGCCATCGGAACCTCCGATGGTGTGCTTCATTCCCGGCAGTACCGGCTTAAAACTTGCCGCCTTCACCAAAGATGCCACCCTTGTGATGTCTGCGTTCAAGCAAGGTTTTATCGATCCTTTTGCTATCCAGTGGGATGCCGTCAAGGAGCTCACGGACAAAAAAATGGATGTGGGCGTAACTTTCACTCCGCAGAAGGATTCCACCATTCACGTTGAGTATGCCGGTGGGCAACGTTGGTACGCCATCGACAAGAAAGTCAACACGCTGCCCAAGACCCCGTCTCAAACCGTAACTCATTCCAAGCGGTTGGTGGAGGCGATCCAGTTAGCATCGCGTTGCACTGACTCGGAGAATCCTCGGTATGCGATTGGCGGCATTTGTTTCCGCGGCGAAAAGTCGCAGATTATCAGCACCAGCGGTTCGCAAGCACTCGTTCAGGATAATTTCCAATTCCCGTGGGATTCGGACGTACTCTGTCCGACCTCACGGATATTTGCTTGCAAGGATTTATTCAAGAGTGCAGGAACGGGTGAGGTGTTCCTCGGTCAGGTTGACGGTAATGTCTATTTCCGTTTCGGCACGATTGAGTTGTACCTTCGCAGTCTTGATGGTCGCTTTCCGAAAGTGGATCAACTGCTCACTCCTGCCGACGGTTCGACCTACTTGAACATTCACCCGACCGATGCAGCGTTTCTGATTGACCGCATTGACAAGTTGCCGGGCAAGAAGGATTCCAATTCTCCAATCTGGCTTTCGACTGAGGATAAGATTCAGATTCGAGCGTTCGACAAGGCACATCAAACTGGTATGACATTACCGCTGGATTATTCCACTTTTCTGGGTGTGCCAGTCAGTCTGTCGATGAATCGTGCTTTTTTACAGAACGCTCTACGGTTCGGGTGCTTACTTATTGCTGTTGACCCCGCCGGTGCAACTCCCATGATTTGTACGGATGAAGGCAAAACTTTTATCTGTATGACATTGGACAAGAACCCGATGCCGGAGATTGAGGCGGCAAGAATGAGTGTCATTACCTCATCAACGCAAGCGACAGTAACAACGCCTGCGAAAGTGAATGCACCGGTACAGGTCAAACGCCGTCGCAGGGTTGCCGCCAAGAGTAGCGCAGCAAAGCCCACTGGTAACACAGCCCTACTTCAAACGGCAGAACAAATCCGCCAAGACCTCCGTAATTCGTTGGTTCAGGTGAATGTCTTGATAAAAGAAGTCAAGGCACAGCGGAATCAAGACCGCCTATTGCGTAATACGATGGACTCACTGCGTAAGTTGAGTCTCGCGTAACTTCTAACGGGGATGGTGCAATCATTCTCTGGTTTCGTCGTCTATGCCGACCACTGGTCGCCAACTACTGTAAGCCACGATCATTGCACGTCCCTTTCCCTCATAAACCCCTAACTTGAAAGGAGAACAAATTCTATGACCATCAAAATTAACGTTGGTGTGAACAAGAAAATCGGACTGCCGGACTACGGCAGTGCTGGCGGACATTGCAATATCGAAATCGAAGCGGATAATTCCATTTTGGACGATACCGATCAATTCTTGCAACGAGTCCAAGACGCTTACGAAGTTGCCCGGCAGTCCGTAGAGGAGGAATTATCGCATCATCGACCCGGTAATACCGGGCGATCCAGTACCAATACGAAACCGGAATCGAAGCAAGAGTATCAGCGTCAAGACTATCGCAGCAACAGCACCGGTAATAACCGTTCTGGCAATGATAATCGGTACGTTGTTTCGGAGAAGCAACTGACATTCATCTGGCAGTTGTGCAAGGGTATCAAAGGTTTGGATAAACGGGCTTTGGAGAAGTATTGCGATTCTAAGTTCGGCAAGGCAAGCAGTCAGTTGTCTACAAAGGAAGCGTCGGTGCTTATCGACGACCTGAAGGCAGCGAAAGAAGGGAAAGGAGGGTTGGCAATATGACACTTACATTACCTCAATTCCTTCAAGAGCAACAACAGACCAGTGGTCAGATTTGGGACTATGTTTCGCCGTCCCGCTTGTCGCTCTGGATGAAATGTCCATTGGCATTTCGCCGGAGATACATCGAAGGCTTGGGGACCAGTCCGTCGCCGTCGCTCTTTGTCGGCAAGGTTGTCCATGCTGTTCTCGCCCATGTGTATCGGCATCGGATTGCAGGACAAATCTGCCCTGTCGATGCCCTGCCGATGTTCGTTGCAGACGCTTGGAAACTGTGCTTGGAAACCGAGCCGTGTTACTTCGTGGATGATACGGAGGAAGAGAAATGCCGTTATCAAGTTCTCGACTTGGTAATGGCGTATCTCACTTCGATTCCGGTTCAGGAGGAAATGCCGATGGCTATCGAGAAACGCTACGAAGTGCCGCTTGTCAATCCGCTCACCGGTGAAAATTTTGGCATACCGCTGGTCGGTATTGTTGACTTGGTTCTTCAGGAGAGCGGCGATGGAAGTGCAGTGATCGACTTCAAGACATCTTCCACGAGTTCCATTTCCGAATTGCAACATGAATTACAGTTGACGGCTTACTCGTATCTTCATCGTGAAGCAACAGGACTAAATGAAACCCGCTGTGAAATTCGGCAACTGGTCAAGACCAAGACCCCGAAAGTGAATGTCTATCGGTTCGCTAGCCGGAGCGATGAACATTTTACTCGGTTCTTTGGTTTGATCCGGGAATACTTGGATGCGCTTGACCGAGGTGTGTATAACTATCGTCCCTCATGGAACTGTTCCATGTGCGAACACTACGGTACATGCTGTTAATGTTTTTGCTTCCTGATAGTGTACCGTCTGTCAGGGAGCCTTTTATTCTAACATTTTAACTTGAAAGGAGTTTATTATGCAAAATTTTTTAATGGGAATCATCGCTGCTTGTGCTTTTGCGGTCAGTGCTGGTACAGCAGATGCCGCCGCATTGCACAAGCGAGCGGTAACAAATGCCGTCAATCTTGTCGGTAAGGCTTGCGATAATGTTTCAAGTGTTCTTTGGCGTAACAAGGGAACGGTTGCAGTCGGCACAACGGCAGTAGCCGTTGCAACTAATCCTGAACCTTTTGTACAGGGTACGACGGCAGTAGTCACCGGAACAACTGGAAAAGTTATGAAATCCAATACCGGCAGTAGTATTGTGTCTTATCTGTTGCTGTCAGTATTGCTCATAGCGGGAATCTGGTACTTCCTGCGGTGCATCAAGTTCCGACCGGGACATGTACTCCCGCTATTGATACTTGGGGTACTCATTTTATTCTGTTTTACCGACAGCGCCAGTGCCGGAACGTTTGCCCAAGTCCCAGAGATTCAATGCGGCATGGTCAAACCGCCTCTGTGGTGGACGGACATCGTCGGTTGGATTTTACTCATCATTGTAATATTTTTGTAGAAGGGAGGACATCATGAGCCGAGCATATCGAATAGTCTGTTATCTTGAAGTGGACGCTGCATTGACGCAGGAGGATTATACCTTCTGGCAGGATATTTTGTTTCGGTGCATCGATGAGCCTACGGATGTCTTGGAGGGACAGGAAGATTACGTTAGTCTGCCCGATCATGTTGATGTTTATCCGATACAAGATAGCAAAACGCAGTTCCGTTACGATACGGAAATGAATCTTTGCGGCGTTTGCAGTCAAGAGGACTATGCCGAAGATTTTCGTCGAGCGTTGCATTTGCTTACGCAAAATGTAACATTGGATTTCAAGGTATCGCTGTACCTGTATTATTTGGAGCATGACCCTGATTTGTCGGTCGAGTATGATCGTCAGGAATTGGCGGCGTGAGTTACAGGCGGAGGACAAAATGGTCTTCCGCTTTTTTTAGATGCAAATGACTTGAAAGATGACAAAAACAAAAAACCGCCACAATATGTAACAACCAGATTTTTCTCCTGTTACCTAATTTACCATTCCCCGCAATTCTTCAAAGATGCCGTTATTCCGTTCCTTCTCACCTACCTGTCGAAACAAGCGTTGCCGATATGCAATACGCCGGGATTGGGTTCGCTCCAACATGAAATGGGCAGTAGCACCACCTACAATGATTACACTACCGGCTATCGTTGTAACTATCGGTTCAGGAGCGGCAAGCAACGCATATCCCGTTACTACCGCACTCCCCCCAAGTACCGATGCATTGGTAACGTGTTTCCCTGTGCGGATGTCAGAATCCAACTCGCCGACACGATAACGGTGTTCGATATTATAAGTATCATAAACAACGAAACCAACGCCCATACTGGGTACCACCCGACCCAGCAGACGGGATGTTGTCGGTGGCACTTTAACGGGTGTTCGTGTGGTAACATTTTTTGCTGGGTGTTTTAACTCATATTTACGAGACATGTTCGTGTTTGGTAATTCGGGTCGATAGTTACGCGGATTTCTCTGGGACTCGCGCCATCTTTCTGGTGGCCAGCCTTCTTTGACAGCCTTTTGGCGAGCCGGTGCAAATTCATGTCCAGGTTTATGCCCAGCATGCCAGCGGGTATTAGGTTTAATCTCTACACCAGTCGGGTCGTACACTTTTCCAGTTAACCAATGTTTGTTCTGTTCAAATATCATTTTCCTCATCTCGCTATGAGGAGTTTGCCGAGGATAGTTATAAGGTCGGTTTAGACTCCTAATGGACGACGTAAGCAGTTGCGTTGATTGCCCATGTGCATGTTCCGACAGTATCGACAAAGCGATTGTTAGCAGTGATACGGAGATTAGCAAACGTGTTTTTTTGGACATTGATTGTCTCCTGTTCTATGTTAAGAGGATGGACTAAAACGCTTCCAATCTCTCTTTGGGTGCAGTAAGCAGTGTACGAAGGTTCTCGGACAGTTGTTCCGGTGAATCTTTCGCATCAGACATAATTTCACTCTCCTTTTCGGCATAAATTGCATTAACCGAGCGAACGAGCAAGTTCGTGTTAATCTGGGATAAAATGGGAGTCGTAGGGCTGTTATTTGCGAGCCGTTGCATTGCCCATAAATTATAGCGAATAATTTGTAAATGTCTTACCTCGGCGAGCATAGTGTCAAATTGAAAATCGTTATTCGTTCCTTCTGCCTCATCTTCTAGCAGAAAATACTTCCTATAATCGATGGACATGTCTTCATACATATTGAAAACTTGCTCCAAGTCTTCTATTATGCGTTGACATCTTCCTTTATTTTCCTCGCCACTCTTAACGGGACTAAAAACTTCGTTTGGTCTTGCAGTTACTTCCCTTTCATCCGCGATCTGTTGGTTCAATTCCCTGATCCTTGATGTTCTCTCTTCGTTGATTTCATGAACTGTTTGTTGTAGTTCTTCGATGACCTCACGACGCACATCCCATGCGGTTTGAAAGGCGACAATATCGCCACAATGGATCAGTGAAGCGTCCAAGTAATCCAATAGCAAATTCCATTGCCAGTAACGAGGGAGTGGTACATTTTTGTCGACGTAACGGCTAAAAACTTCCTTGATTTCTGCGGCAATTCCCGGATGTTCTACGAATCGTTCCAAGGCAGTTGTAACCAGTGCAGTCCCATAATCGGATTTGTCGGCTTCTCCACCAGCGAGAACTTTCCAGCCGTTTTCCAGCATTGCAATAATTGCGTCAGTATCGACGGGGCTGGATGCTTGCGGTTCGGAATCCGTACCCGCGCCGCTATCAATCTTGGAACGGCACGAACACGAGACCGCAAAAACAAGCAGAATGCCAGCAATAGAGAGGTGATAATATCTTGTCATAAAAATTATTGGATTGGTATAAAGTGAAATTTGTCCAGTTGCGATTCGTCTCTATTTGAAGCCGGGTTTCCAATGATAATACCACCGTTGTTCCGAAAATCTTCGTCTTTGATTCCATCACGGGCTAAAAGTTCGGTTGGGGAAATCCACGTATTCGCATCATAAAGCCGAATTTTGTAACTCCTGCCTATTTCTTCGCGGACTTCCCAGACATTGGATTTGCTTGACGGGAAATCTGACTGCCACGCTTTTGAATTGGCGGTGAGCCCCGAATTGGGTATTGGCTTGCCATCTTCATCAATGTAAATTCGCAATCTTGGAGTTCCTCCCTCCCTCTTTTTGCGGGTTGGAGAGTCTTCTGGAACGTTGATTTTTGTTAACTTATACTGCCGCCGAACGCCAGCAAAAGACAAGAGAAGACCATGACCAGAGCAATTTGTGTTTTCAGAGAACGCAATCGTCCATTTCTTGAAATCATCGGGATATTCTTTTATCTTTTCTCGCAGTTTTTTACGAATTTCCTCGCCCGTAAAGTTAATTCGACCGAGCATTTCGCCACTCCCGCCCCATATTGTTGTTTGATAAAAAATGAGCGAGTAAGATTTACAAGGCGATAGGTGGAAAAGATATTCTGTATTTTCCTCCGTTCCTTGAAGCGTCATCTCGATTTGCTCCCGCAATACTTTGATTGCTTGCCGTTTTATTTCATCATCAATTGGACTGGGGAAACACCCTACCACCAGTGAATTCCAAAGGGTATCGTAAGCATCTTTTTGTTTCTCCATTTCTGCGGTTGAAATGGTGCCGAGTTCTCTGCGTGAGTCATCTTTACCATCTGTCCATTCGAACATTTTGGCATGATATTTTGGCGTATTATCAGCCTCATACTTTGCGGCGGTGAGCAAAAAATAGATGTTATCTCCTTCTTTGATACGCAACGTGGCATCCTTCCCGTCAACATCATTTTCGACGGTAGCAGAAATTACAATTTCGGTATCAACGGTTTCATGCGGGGCAGTTTCAGAAGCAACGGTCTCTATATCGGCAGCCGCTGATGCTTGTAATTCGGAGTTCTTGTCGGGGCAACCTGAACAGAACACTGAAATAATCAGGCAAAACACCAGCCATACGATGCGATAGAGTTTTGCCATAAAGAATATGCACTGTAACAAGACGAAAACTGAACAATTGCAGATTGTACAACAAACGCAAAGAATTACAACGGGCACAAAATATCACCGTAAAATCGATTTCAGCCCGTCGGAAAAATTTTTTCGTTTTTAGGTCGATTACTTGACTTTGTCAACAATGGTGCTATACTGTCCCCTAACACTTGAAAAGAACGCTCTGGTTTCGTGCCGGGCGTATTGAATTACGAGTACGTTAACAAACATTCAAGACCGCTTCGGCGGACGGCAGTTTTCTACATGGCAACCGACTGTGCCACTATGGTGCGGGCGGGTAGAAAATTATCGGTAGTGTGTAAAGTTTCGTGACTCCCGAAAGGGGTGCGTCACGTACACACTTGCGGATAGAATCAGCATTGTCCAATTGGTCTGCAATGCACCTCTTTTGCCGGAGGGTTTGTTCCGTTTCTTGAATGGCGTGTCGCTCCCGTTTGAGCGGACTTTTGTTGACGGCTGTTGATAGTGCCAATTATAAGAGTCTAACAAACACGAAGGAAGCGAACATGATTTTTTCCAATCCGACAACCAAAGTAGCCATCACAGGTATTGCTGAAGCAGGTAAGACAACATTTCTCACCTCGCTACTCTGGCATCTCGACCAAATTGGAAGCGGGAAACTCGAGGTACGAAATGGAAAAAATAATCCCATCGACATATACAAAGCCAAAATAAATGACGGCAAAATTACGAAACGTACTTTTCAGTACAAACAGGTCATTGCTGAAGTGCTTCATACAAGAGAATTTCCCCAAAAAACAGCAGACTGGAGGGAATGTTCCGTCGAATTTGCTCGAGAAGGTTGGTGGTATAACCGCCAAAGGTTGGAATTCGTCGATTTTCCCGGTGAGCGCATCGTGGATGTTGCGCTGATGGCTTATTCTTCGTTCGACCAATGGAGTGCGCACTTTTTCGAAGCGGTTGCCAATGTTCCGCAACTCACACCCTATATCAACGAATATAAAACTAAAATACAAACAAGCACAGATGCCGCGGCTTGCATAAGAGCCTACAAAGAACTGATTGAAAAAATCATAGGCGAATACGGATCACTGGTCTCTCCGTCAACTTTACTTCTTGACGAAAAGGGTAAAACTTGGAAAGATAAAATCAAGACGGCATCAGGGAAACTTGATAAACAGCAATTCATACCCACCGCCGTTTCTGGATTGCTCGGCTTTGAATTTGCGCCAATACCTGTGGAACTTGTACCGACGATGCCGTTTACACGCCAATTCAAAAAAAATTATGAACGATACAGGAAAAAGGCACTTTTCCCCTTGATTAAACAGGTTTTCCGAGCAGATAAGTTACTTGTCCTTATTAATATTCCGGAATTACTAATGGAAGGAGGAGAAGCGTACAATCAGGCAGTTGCGACAATAGAGGCGTTGGTAACGACTCTAGACCCGGCAGGTTCTTTCTGGAAAGGATTTGCTATTTGGAGCGGTCTGTACTTTCTTGGCTGGAATCCCGTCCCGTTGCGGGAAGTAATATTTGTGGCGACACAAACAGACCGCATACATCCAGACGATATAAATAACGACAAGATAGTCAGATTACTCGGCGAGATGGTCGGTGGGATAATCAGTAAAGTTAGGCCGCTTAAATGTCAAAAAACGCATTGTGCGGCGATCCAGTCAACTTATGTGCCGCCAAAGAGTAACGACGCAATAACAGATGGCAAGAAGATTTTGTGCGGAATACCGCAAGCCGCAGGAAATCCCCAATGTCGAACGATAAAATATGAAGTGGACGCATTGCCCGCTACAATACCCTCAAAATTTGCAACTAAGGGTGCGCCGAACAAATATTGTTTTCCCAAAACGTGTTTTCCCGAAGATTTTCCGGAAATAATGAGCCATCCGCCGAAGCACAACAACCTAAACGCCGTATTCAACTTTATCATCAACGATAAATAGTAAATAATATGTCAGCCTTCGATCCTGTTTTACCGAATCCTAGAATAATTTCACTGCAGAATCCCAAGACAGAGGCGCAACCAGAAGTTGCGGCTCCCCTCAATCAATTTGACAGTCCCAATCTTGGTGAAGACGTAAAAATTATAGGTCCTGCACCGCCTCCGCCTCCAGAGGAGCCGTCCCCACGCGACGAATATCTACCGCCGCAGTACAAAAACCAATGGATTAGCGCGTTCGTAACGTGGACGCTCCTTTTCATACTTGCATCATTACTTTTTGGCATTGGAACGCAAGTGCTGTATTATTACAGTATTGTGGCTGCGCTCCCATTGGTGCCTAAGTGGATGTTCATCATCGGAGGTTGCGCCTGTTTAATTGTGATATTCACTGTCCTCGCCAAAATCTGTATTTTTTGGTACAAACTTAAGACAAACAATATCTCGCACTTGTTATCCGAAAGAAAGAGATGGCAAAATTGCGCCGCAAAAAAAGATGAATACGATAAAACTTCAACAGCGCGCGACTTACTCAAGAAGTATTTGAACGAGTTTAGTTTTGAAGATGGCAGTCAATCCGATAGAGCCTTACTTAAAAGCCTCGGCATGTCTGATGCTGCCGTAAATGCAATGAGTCAAGCAAAAAATGAATTACTCTCTGTTGAAGGAATGACATCCTTCGATTGGATTAAAAAATTTCAGGCGGATTTTCAGTCAAAACTCGACGAGTTTGCCAAAGCCAGAGTTACAGCCTACTACTATAAAGTCCTATGGGGAACTGCCATTAGCCCTCGGGCTATGGTCGATCAGGTAATTGTAATACTTGCTACGACTTCGCTTGTCAGCGAACTACTACAAATCTACCGCCTTAAACCGGCACCGGGACAAACATTGTTTCTGGTCGTGCATGCGTTTTTTAACATTTATGCCGCTGGCGAAATACAGGATAAGGTAGGGAACGTTGTTGATAACTTGGGCGGGGCGGTGGAATCCGGCTATGATAGAATTAAGGACGATTTATTTGCAGCCACTGGTCCACTGGTTATTGCGGGGTTGCCTATCATTGGTAAAGCACTACAATTCGTTGGTGGCAAATTTGCAGAAGGAGCAATAAACGCCTTATTGTTGCGAAACCTTGCCAGACAAATTATTCGATGGATTCAGCCCACTATTCCAAATGCCTAGTGACCTGTTATGAAACGTTTCGGTTGATTGTCAACACATTCTCGTTGATGAACGAAAAAGAGTTGCTATCATCAAAAAAATTAACGAAGGAGGAAATCATGAAACGTCGAGATTTTCTAAAATTGGGTGTCAGCACTGTTACCGTAGCAACGGTAGGAGCAAATGAAACGGCAAGCAATACAATCGATCCAAAAACAACTGCCGAACCAATTGCCGATCACGACTGGTCGGTGAAGTTCAGTTCAGTAATAGCCCGCATCACGAAGGATACTTACGATTCCTTTTTCAACGATGGGCAACACAACCGCACGCCCGAAAATTTTCTCGATTATCTGCTATCGGGAACAAGTGTACCTCATTGTGAAAAGGTGAGCGACATGCAATGCGACGACAATCAAGACATTATACTGGTAACGCTGACCGGTGTAATGTTTGCGGGCAATACCCGGCACTGTCCTGCGAATTTCTTTTCAGGATACGAACATGCCCGGTTTTGCTTGTTCAGCCCTAACTCGAATAGCGGAACTCACCTGATGTTTTCGGAGAAGGTCGTTTGCAAATAGACAGATCACGCACTGTAATAAACACTACAACAGTTTTCCCTCTAATTGTTATCATGTCTCCTTTGACACCATGCCCTATACCAGTACATCTGACATGTCCACACTGTGGGCAAAGATATTCCCATGGCACGATGTTAAGCGGTAATACATGCTATGCAACCTTTTATTCTGACGGGTTTTTCGAAGCCTCGATGTGGTACAAGGAAGTAGTCATCATTCAATGTTTCCGATGTAAACGCTTTGTTTGGGTCAGGGACATGAAAGAATACGTGCCACAACGCGGAATCCGCCGATTCATGCTGGAGCTTGTCGATTTCCTTTGTCTTGGGCTATCGGTGTTTGTTCCAAAGACAAAGCCGCTTGCTCTTCAAAAATTAGTGGAGGCTCTTGCGTCAAATGTAGCCGAAGACAAGGCGGACGAACGGTACTTGCGGTTTTCTCTCTGGCATATTTTCAATGATCGCGTCCGAAATAAGTGGTTTAAATTCAAGAGAACACCGGAAGCAAAGGCGTTAAAGTTATGGAAGAACGAAGAGGAAAAACGACTTTGGAATGAAAATCTGATGTCGCTTTTTGACATGTTGGATGTTTCCGAAGCAAATGACCGATTGATTCAAGCGGAAATACGTCGTGAGCAAGGGGAGTTTGACCGGGCAATGGAAATTTTGGACGGAATTACCGCTCCTGAACACAAAACAGAAGTGTGGGCAATCCGCCGACGTTGTCAGAATCGTGATCCATTTGTTTTTGTGACTGATGGTATAGTACCGTCGATTGGTAATAGCATTTTGACGTTGGTTGTTATTGTGATTTATCTGGTTGTGTGTATGTGGACTTTTAAGCTAACATTCGATTTTTTTAACTGGCTTTTTGGAAACGAAATATAATGCTAAACACAGAAGAAAAAGGGGAACTTGTAACGTTACCCGTAAATGACGAGTCGTTTCATGATACGGTTAATTTCCCGACGGAAGACGAAGACGGGGAGAAGGAAAAGGGGGCAAGAACCGTATTTTCCGTCATCAAGGAACTGCTTTGGGGGCTGTTGTGTCTCTGTATTTTCAGTGCTCTTTGTGGATTTTTCATTGGCTGTTTTGCCAGTGGTTTTCTAGCGATTCTCAACTTGTTTTTCAATGTGATTGCCGGTCTATTCAATTTAATCAGTAACTTTTTCGAGTGGATTTTCGGTTGGTAAGTAGAGGTACAATAGACTTATTGAGGAGATTTGATAGAATCGACAGCGTTAACCATGACATAGAACAACACACCATATAATGTATAAAAAGTTACGCCAGTTGATGGGATTGGAACATTCCGAAGGGGAGAAAAATATCGAGTCGTTTTTGCACGATGAACTTGTCCGCCGTCGAGAATCGCTCCTGCCCGAATTGGAAAGAAAGAAAGTCGATTCGTGGGAAACCTTTGAAAGACAAGCCCCCGATACCGCAGCGAGACTGTGGAATCAACTTCAGAGGAGTGGGATACTTTACAACTTGGAAATACTGCAATACTTCGAATCATACGGCGGCATGTTGCCGAAAGAGTATGCGATGAATTTTTATAATGAGGAATTGTATCGGGTTTATAACTGCCACACACGAGCCATCGAAGGGGACATCGAAAGTATTTTTCGTTTGAGTGAGTATTACCTATCGCCAGTTGACGGCACTCCCGCCGACCCCTATTTTGCTTTTCGGCTTGTACGGCTTGCAGCAGAACAGGGTTATCAGCCAGCAGTTCCGATTCTCGGCAAACATTATGCTTATGGGATTGGCACGTCCAGAAATCCCGAAGAGGCGGTACGTTGGTTTCTTCAAACTGATTACAGTCAGGATGTGGACATTTTGGAAATTATGGCTTGGGCTTATCATTCAGGCATCGGTGTATCCAAAAATGAAGCGAAGGCGTATGATCTTTGGGTTGATGCCGCCATAGGAGGTCATGTCAATAGTTTTCGTTTCTTGCAAATTGCCGCCGACGCAGGACACGCCAGAGGACAATTCTATCTCGGGCTTTCTTATCAGCAAGGAATAGGCACGCCGGTTGACATTTCCAAGGCAATACAACTATTTCATCTGTCCGCCGAACAAAATTATGTTGACGCACAATGTCGGCTAGGTATTTTGTACAGTGAAGGAGAATTAGGTATTGAGAGAGACACGGAGGTTGCTATTCAATGGTTCAAACTCGCCGCTGCTCAAAATGATACTATCGCAAGAAGCCAGATCGCTTTTTGTCTTGTTGCCGGTGATGGTATACAACAAAATAAAGATGAAGCTGCCCGAATATGGAAAGAGCTTACGCAAGAAACTCCTGAAAACCACAAAGGTATCTCGGAAATACAATACGCGCTGGGCATGCTGCTGACCGATAAAAAATATACCGGATACAATCTCAAAGAAGGAATCAAATGGATACGTAAGTCTGCCGAACAAAATAATGCAATGGCTCAATCCGCATTGGGTATGATGTATTGTGAAGGGTACGATAATCTCATTAAACAAAACTGGAAAGAAGCCCGAACGTGGTTGCGCAAAGCAGCAAAACAGGGGGATCACGTCGCCCAATACTACCTCGGCGAAATCTACTTCCATGGACATGATGTTCCCGAAGATAGAAAAGAGGCTTTCAAGTGGTACAAACAATCATCGGATGGCGGTTATGTACCCGCACAGCAAAAAACAGCCCATTGTTGTCTGCAAGGAATCGGAACTCGCAAAAATGAAGGTGACGGCTACCTCATACTTGCCTCACTTGCATTATGGGGCGATGAGGAAGCGTGGACATTATTACAAAGCGCCGCGGCATCGGGCAATTCCGCCGCCGAATATAGTATGTGGCTCTATTATCGTGAAAAAAACAACCTAGAAACCGCCTATTCTTGGCTTGAAAAAGCCGCCAAACAGGGACATGCCCAAGCCCTCTGCGCGATGGGTTTTCATTACTGGAATGAAGGGGACAACGAGAAAAAACTTCACTATTTCCGTCTCGCTGCCGAAAAAGGAGATGCTGAAGGGCAAGTACAACTCGCCCTGTGGTTAGAAACATTTGAGGACAAAAAAGCACCGCAGAACGAAGAAGCGGTCAAATGGATGAAAACGGCAATCGATCAAGGACATGCAAAGGCGAACTATCACATGGGCAACTTTTACCGTGCGGGAATTGGGGTAGACGCAGACGGACAAAAAGCGTTCGAGTATTATACCAAAGCCGCTGAACTCGGCATTTCCGATGGTGTTGATCGGCTTGGAGATTGTTATCGAATTGGTACGGGAGTACAGGTCGATGATCGTGAAGCCTTTTTATATTATCAACGTGCTGCTCAAATGGGCAATTCCAAAGGACTGTGCAATTTAGGACTCTGTTATTTGAATGGCAGGGGTTGCCAGCAAGATACAGAAATTGCGTTTCGTTGGATTACCACAGCGATTGATACTGGCGATGTTATTGTGTACCAAATGCTACAACAGGAGGGAGTGGACATGGAAAAATTGAGTAGTGGTTACAAACAATTCCGTCAGTATCAGGCGACAATGACGGGGGACCAGTTCGGAGAGACTTTTGCCCGGATTTTTGATGTCTCGAATAAGTCTATCCTGCCTATGCCACCGAGAGGGCAGGATAATGAATAGTGAATGGGACGGTTTTGCATTTCGCTAACATACATCATGTCATGGTAACCATCGAAACGAACGAAAACACGGACAAAAATAACAGTGTCAGGCAACACTACGATCTGGCTATGCGCTATCACTACGGGGTCGGTGTACAGCAGGATTGCAAGGAGGCACTGAAAAACTTCCTGATTGCCGGAGAAGCAGGACACGCTGAGTCTCAGTATCTACTAGGCGAGTATTACAACGAAGGCTATGGCAACACCGAAATCAATATGCCGCTAGCTGTACAGTGGTATGAAAAAGCCGCTACACAAGGACATGGCGATGCACAAGCCACTCTGGGGGTGTGTTACGTTTATGGGGAAGGCGTAAAAAAAAATATCAAGAAGGGACGAGATTTGATTCGCTGTGGTATGGAAAAAGGAAGCGTTGTTGGGCTTGTTCATGCAGCACTACAACTTATCTCAGGAAAATTCTTATTACCAAATTATAAAAAGGCAGTCCGATTGCTTCAAGGTGCTGTCGAAAAAAGGGGACTAGGTGTTGCAGTAGCACAATTGATACTGGGCATTTTCTATCGTGAAGGACGTGGAATTGTGCGGAATCTTGACAAAGCAACAGAATTACTTACTGTGGCTGTGGAAGAAATAACAAGTGAAGCTCAAAAGGGAAGCTGTAGCGGACAGTATGTACTGGGAATGTGTTATCTTCACGGCTGGGGTGTGTTAGAAGATGCTGCCGAAGCGGTCAAATGGTTCCACATTGTCGCCGACAGAGGTGACACAACGTCTCAGATTGAACTTGGAGAATGTTATCTCAATGGAGTGGGAGTTTCAAGAAATGTCTCTGAAGCGATTAAGTGGTTTCAGAAAGCCGCCGAAAAGGGGGATGCCAAAACGAAGGTTCAACTAGCACATTGTTATCTTAAAAAGGCAGGTAGTTTCAAATACAGCATACGAGGCGGATGCGGAATCCTAGCAATATCAACAATTCTTATTCCTGTCGTTGTGAAACTAACAGAACTGCTCGAAAGATTTAACATAACTGTTATTGATCAGACTGTCTGTCTTATCATAGCAGCTATTTGTTTGGTTGTGGCAGGGGTGGGGGCATATTTTTCATGGAAAGAATCGTCCAGTGTACGTGTTGTCGTCAGTCCGTTTCTTTTACTCCTCCGAATGTTGCTATCGCTCCTCCGAATGTTTCCTAATTTTCTTCTAGGAATAGGAATCCTGGTATGTTCAGCAGCATGGATAGATATCCTAGGTTTGGCAAGTTTTCTATGTATCGTAACATTATTTTTTTGGCTGTTTGTCGCACAAAGAAGGGTGGTTAAAATTGCGTGTGTCATAGTATTCCTTATCTCGGCTTCAACCATATCGATAATAAAGATTGAGCAGTGTGAGATAGATTACACGCCTCAAACCGTCTGGGAAGTAGCCAGATGGGAGGTTCCTCAATGGGAGTGGAGCATTATGTTCGGATGGAGACAACATAGAAATCTGGAGATGCCATGGAGGGAGAAGAGGTATATGCTGGAGGAAGGTTACAATCGTGAACTTGATCGGCTTGGTGGTTCTCTTGTTCCCTTCGACACGCCATATTACTGTAGAAAGTTACGTTCAACCGACAACGACGAGGAAAGACATTTATGCGAACTGTTGTACCCGTATTATGCTCCGTTCTCTGACATTTCGCCAGATGACATTTCAGAGGAGCAGATAAAACATTTATGGACTGAAGTGTGGACAGCATACGAAGATTCACTGCCGCACGAGAAACAGGTTATTTTACATGCGCCCAATTCGACTGGTGTTCAGACTATATTAGGGAGAGAGCGAGACAACCATTTACGCGAACAGTTATCCCATTTTTGGTACCCGTTTCTTTGGGAGGAGCGGATCATTTTTTACCATCGCAAAGGATCAATCGTATCGGGAACGGACGAAGCGGAGCGTTTATACGAGCAACTGTTTAATAGCCTTCTTGGACAAATGCGTCCTAAAATCGGCAAAAGCAGTTACCGTTGGTTTGTATTCGGCATACCGGTACATTCCTACGAGGTTCGGTTTTTGACGTATTATGTTTGGAATGGAAAGCATGAGCCAGCAATCGGTCTGTTCAAAAAATAGAAGCTTGTCGAGGACGCTAATGGTCACAGCAATCATTTTGTCTTTATCACCTTTCATGTATAATCATTTGTATGGACGTTGATAAAGCAAAACCGACCGACATGCCGCCGACTCTCGATTTATGTTGCCTCTCCTCATATCTGTTGCCAAACGCACTCACTTGGCAGGCAATCCACCTATCCGACATTGAAAAAGACGAACCGGTCTTGTACGATGAACTCTTACACCGCTATCATTTGCTCTCCCACTCTGAATCTCAACAGGCAGCAGTATCGCCCCTCCACGATCTACACCGGCAAGCCCTCAAAGGCAATCTCAAAAGCATTTTTGAATTGAGTG
>JGI24702J35022_10000945_pt1 | contig 18134 bp, 19 predicted proteins | sample TergutTh196P4_FD_35022 | JGI IMG/M metagenome (IMG submission 35022)
AAGGTAAAGTTGTTGCAATGAGAAATAACCATATTTTCCCCGCTGGTTGACTTTTCGCTGCTTCTAATAAACGAGACCATCTTTTCGAGCATTTGTTTGGTGCCTCGTGCCTTGGCATATAAAGCGATGTTGCCGAGCTTATCTGAGCCCATGATCAGCTTTATATTCAAGAGGTTGATTATCTTTCCGGTGATTTTATTCAATCGCCCGTTTTTCAGCAGGTTATCGTGCCGTTCCAAGACGAAATAGGTTTTCATGTTGTCGATAAAATGATTTACCGCGCCGATAATTTGATCTTTGGACATCCCCTTGGAGAGTAATTCGCGGAGCTTAACGGCAATCAACACTTCTCCGGCAGAGGCGCTTTTGGAATCAAACACATGTATGTCAGCGGCTCCATTCTCCTCCGCATATGTTTGACCCAGCTTGGCATTTGAATGTGATGCTGACAATTGGCTGGATAAGGTGACAACAAATGAGCGACGCGCGGATTCCATTGCTTCTTTGTAAACAAGTGGGGGTGGGGCCGCTGAGCCAACTTTTTCCGTGCATGCTTTCATTTCAGCCATGAATCCGGGAAGGTCAAGCGTATCATCATCCGTGAATTCTTTCTGCCCCAAACGCATGGTTAGGGGTACCGATGTCACGTCTAATTGTTGGGCAAGCTGTGGTGTTACGTCGCAACAGCTATCAACGATAATCTTATATCCCATATACAGTAATCCTTTACTAATTCATCTAGGCGCTTGATGTCCACCGATACCCGGCGTTAATTTGATCGGCGAGTTTGAGTGAGCATCAATAATTGCAAGGCCGAAACACAACATAATAGAGTGGCGATTAATGAAAATGCATGCCCCCAGAAGCTTGTTTCTTCCTTACACTTGGCAATATACCATAATTCTGGCTCCCAAAACAATTCAGAGCGGTGCCCGCCATGCAATCTAGGGGAATGTCACAGAACCATGGCGAAAATGGGGGTGGGGGCATATTCGGTGCCCAGCCTTTTGGCGCGGCAGTGCCAAAAATGTCCGTACAGAGCAGCAATCAGAAATACTCGTTGAATAGCTCCCTCACGCCCTACTTAGCTTTGGCGTTAAGTATCGCATACTTGTGCATAGTTCCTTGCTGGCCCGCTTGATTGATTGCATAGCATAATTCAAATATAATGTAGTTATAACTTTACAATCAGGAAGGTGCGTAATGGTAATAAAACCATCTGCCGCTATAAGGCAAAACTATAATGAAATCGCAAACTTGTGCCGCGAAACCAAAGAGCCCGTATATTTGACGAAAAATGGTGAAGGAGACCTTGTTGTGATGGATGTGGAATCTTTCGCCCGCCGTGAAAAAATGCTGAAACTTCGCGAGGAACTTCTTTCCGTAGAAGAGGACAGAGCTATAGGACGCAAGGGCGTTTCTCCTGATGAGTTGGAAAAATACCTAGAGAGTATCTTGGCTGAGGGTGATAATGGAGCAATATGATGTGGTTATTGCCGACCGCGCAAAGACGATGCTTGGAACGCATATCAAATTTCTGGCACGTGTGAATCTGCCAGCGGCACTGGATGCTAAGGCCAGAATACTCGCTACTATCCGCTCACTTAACAAAATGCCGGAGCGTTACCCTTTTTTTGATGAAGACTATATCCCACGAGGCAAATACCACAAAGCGTTTGCCGAGAACTGGTATCTTATACTGTATCAGATAAAGGACAGAGTAGTATACGTGGATTACGTCGTAGATTGCCGTCAAGACTATAAGTGGCTTGTTCGCTAGCCAAATAAAATACCTGCCACTACCCAACCACTAATACAAAATTTCGATATGAAAGCTATTCAACCGAGGGGGCTTTTACTATTTCAGGAGGAGTCAAAGATTATTAATACTCTTCTCCGGTGGTTTTATATATGAGGAAAGAACTACAAAATAATCTGTTTTTACCTGTAGATAAAATGTCAAGGAGTTTCTTATCGTTGGCTTCAGAGTACATACCCCACCGCAAGAGACGTGGGAAACCCTCAAGGAGTATCGTAGACCCATATTAATCCGCCGCCTAGGTCTTGTGCTTTTTGAAGCCTAGTTTAATTCGCTACAGCGCGAAAATTGCATAAGACTTTCATGGCGGATTAATCATAAAGTAACGCCAAAATTTGTATCATTCGCTGGCATAACTCGACTACATCGTAAAAGCGAATCTTGGGTGCATGTCTTGTCCTGGCAGGCGGGTAGGACGACTGATTTGCAGAAAGTGCGACGGTGGAGGGGAGAAAGCCCCAGCTGGGCGAGAGCATCGTAGTGCGCGCGCGTGGCGTACCCTTTATGGCGGGCGAGGCCGTAGCCTGGGTAGTCCTGATCAAGCTCGACCATAAGGCGGTCGCGCGTGACCTTGGCGATGATGGAGGCGCAGGCGATTGAGCGGCAGAGGCTGTCGCCATTTGGCACTCCCCACTGCGGTAAATTGCTTTCCGGTAAAGTGAAGTGGTCAATGAGCAAGCTGTCGGCGGCGGGTGTAAGGCGGGCTAAGGCTTGCTGCATGGCCAGTCGAACGGCGCGGGCGATTCCCACGGCGTCTATCTCCGTGGGGCTTACAATTCCCGTACCGCAAGCTGTGGCGATGCTTAAAAGCTTGTCATAGAGATAGTCGCGCTTAGCCGGAGAGAGGAACTTACTGTCTTTCACCTCTTGGAGCCAAGGCTGGCGGCACCCTAGGGGCAGGATGATGGCCGACGCTACCACTGGCCCGGCGAGGCAGCCTCGTCCCACCTCGTCCAGTCCTGCGATGAGGCGATACCCGTCTCGTGCCAGACGCCTTTCCTCCGTCAGGGTGGGTTTTGTCCTGTGGTCAGTGATCTTCATGCGCTTTCTCCGGTCCCCTTGATCAGATTGGGTGGATAAATGTATTGCAGTGTTATTAAGCCGTCAGGTAAGTCTTGGGTTTTGATACGGTATGATAAGCAATATTTGGCGTCTAAAAACACAAAACATAGGCGGCTGATTAACAATAAAGAAATCGCTCAACTTGTTGACCGGGGCAAGATCAATAAGGATACCAAGAGGCTGGTGGTAAGGACTTGCATTCATCAGTATTCCGATAATAGTCGTTTAATAATCTGACAAATGCTGCCAAATCAGGATATGACCACGAAAGAGAGTTTATTAAATTGGTAAACTTAACCAAGTAAATATTGCCCTCTAGGCAGAACGTTATTTCAAAGTCGATCGTTGGAGTTACAGGCGGGAATGTTGACGGGTTCAAGGTGCTATATGATTTTATATCGTATTCAATGATAGCATCATATATGGTCTGTAAATCATTGCACGGTATGAAGAAATCAGTGGATGCATAAACATCAGGAGGGCCTAACGGATTGCCTATGATATTATTCTTTGTATCTAGCAGAACCATGCCATTATAGCCAGCAAGATCCCACGACGTTGTATATATGATATAAAAGTCGTCCGGTACAGTTGAATTGAGGCAAACAGTGGTAGTCACGGTGTTGGTAATCGTTACGGTTTGAGTATTTGTGACAGATTGAGTAGCAGTCAAAGTGTGAGTGGTCGAGGTGAATTGGGTGGCAGTCTCAATTTGTGTTGCAGTAGCTGTCTGTGTTGCCGTTGTGGCAACAGTGCCGCACGAAGACACGACAGCAAGCGCGCATATGGTTAACAGAAGTCCAGATAACGCTTTCATCTCACACAGCCAATGGCTGAGCGGATGGTACTGATGCCAGGATAAACTGTACAGTATATGACACAGCCATAGTCAGCTACGGCAAATCTCATGCAAAGGCTGACTCAACCTATGTTATCACGTACTAGTCAACCCCCGCAATATTCTCCGTAAATATTCGGTAATCGTCTCTCTATGCTGTCGCTATTCATTATTTAGCCCCAAGTAAGGCCTGTGCTAATGATAGCGCTTTAAGGGAATAGTTCTGCCATCTCAGTTTTGTGCATAAGTGAATCGTCTATAATACCGCCCCCCAATACTTCGTCTCCCCGGTAGAAAACGATCGACTGGCCGGGGGTGACGGCCCATTGTGGCGTAGAAAACTTCACCTGTAGCGTATCTGGGGAGACGGCGATGTATGTGACCGCTTCGGGTGATTTGAGGCGTACACGGGCGGTAATACCTGCAAGACAAGAGGGCGGTTGGCCAGATATCCAACACAGATCTCTGGCAGTAAGCTCGGTGCGGTACAGTGCTTCTTTGGGCCCTACTACAATTTGATTGCGCAGGGCATCAAGCTTGACGACGTAAAGCGGGACCTCGGCCAAACTCCCCAACCCTTTCCGTTGCCCGATGGTGTAACCGACCAGACCACAGTGCTTGCCGAGAACTCGCCCATCGGTATCTACAATCTGCCCCGGCCTTGCTTGGAGATATCCGGTTACGAAAGAGGCGTAATTGCCGTTTGGGATAAAGCAGATATCTTGGCTCTCTTCCTGCCTGATAAACTTGGTAAGGCCAAGGGAAACAGCTGTTTGCCTGACCATGGCTTTGGTCATCTCGCCGAGGGGAAATAGAGCCGCCTCAAGCTGGGGCTGGGTTAAGGTATAGAGGAAATAGGATTGATCCTTGGCCTGGTCAACGGCCTTAAGGAGCTGGTAAGCCTCTGTGCGTACAATGCGGGCATAGTGACCGGTTGCCAGGCGGGCGGCTCCTTGCATACGAGCATAGTCCCACAGCGCCCCGAATTTGATATGACGGTTACAGTCGATGCAGGGGTTGGGGGTAAATCCGGTGTGATAGGCGTGGCAGAAGGGCTCTGTGACGTGCTGGGCGAAGGGCGCGGTAAGATCCAGAACTTCGTGGGGAATATGGAGAAAGCGGGCTACGGCTTGGGCGTAGGAGACGCTGTCCGTCTGCCCCGGGAAGAGCATGCAGGTTATGCCCCGGACATCGTGCCCCTGAGCTTTGAGTATGGCGGCGGCAACCGAAGAATCTACCCCGCCGCTCATGGCTACAAAGATGCACCCGGTGCTCATGACCCTCGGTGGCAACTCAAGTAATGGTTGACCTTTTCCCAGATGAGCTCGGTAAGCTTTCTGCGGGGGCGGCTACCGTCCAGGATATACCAGCGGGTCGGCTCGGCATGGGCAAGCGCTAAATATCCTTGGCGCACTCGATCATGGAAAGCAGCCTCCTCCTGCTCAAAACGGTCGGCTTGGGTCTTTGATTTGCGTTCCAGGCCGAGTTTTGGCGTGACATCTAAGAGGAAAGTGAGATCGGGCTTTAGGCCGTCTGTGGCCAGGCGGCTCATTTCGGCAATGACCTCGGTCGCCAGGCCGCGACCATAACCTTGGTAGGCTATGGTCGAATCAGCGAAGCGGTCGCAGATTACTATTGTCCCCTGGGCCAGGGCAGGCTTTATAACCTCGCTTATCAAATGGGCGCGCGAGGCGTTAAAGAGGAGAAGTTCGGCTACAGGTGAGAGGCGGGTCTCGGTGTGCCACTTTAGCCAACGCGTGACGGCTTCGCCCAAACGCGTGCCGCCCGGTTCGCGGGTGAGTAAGACAGGGAGGCCCTCGCTTTGGAAACGGCGATAGAGACGGCGCGACTGTACACTCTTGCCAGAGCCCTCGCCGCCCTCAAAGGTAATGAACATAGTCTACTCCTCGGGCAATATGGTCACCCGCCGCGCAGGTTCATGCCCAACACTGCGGGATGATACCTGGCTTCGCTCGGCTACGAGGTGCTGCAAGCGGCGGATATAGGCCCCCTGCGGGGAAAGTTCCACCGGGGAATGGCTTTGACGTACTTGTCTGGCGGCCTCTTCGGCCTCCCTCAGTGCCTGGGTCAATTCCTCTCTGTGGTTACCTTCTGGAGGGGGCAGGTTGCTTGTTGCTTGCGGGTTCAACGTAGCAAGCATGTGCTTGGCCTGTTGCGGCGTGTGTTTGCGTAGAACATATATCGGCAGGCTGGCAGCTTCGGCCTCGCGTATCTTCAGTGGTTTACGGCGGAAGTAGGCCTTAGAGGTTATCAGCAGGTCTGCTTCTTCCAGACGATCGGTTATCAGCAGCTCGACTTTCATCTCGCGGGCAGCCTGCTCCAGGCGCTGACGATTGATGCCGAAGAGATACATGCGCGGCATCTCTTTGTGCCGAGGGGCGATGCGCTCGCGGGGGTTGTCCTTAGCGATTTTGGGAGGGACCTCAAGTTGGGTATGCACCTCGCCGTTTTCGAGCGAACGGATCTCGGTGGCGGCAGCTTGGCCACGCAGGCTTGCGTCAACGGCTTCCATCACGTCCGGATGGACTGCAGCGCGGTAGCGGTCTTGGATCTCCACAACTACCTCAAAGGTGGGTGGTGACTTACGCTCCAGCACGGTCTTTTGGGTGCCGCGCCGCTTGGCCTCTTCGTCCGAGAGAGTGACGGATTGAATGCCGCCGACGAGGTCGGAAAGGGTAGGGTTGACCATCAGATCCTCCAGGGTGTTGCCGTGGGCAGTGCCGATAAGCTGAACGCCGCGTTCGGCGATGGTGCGGGCGGCCAATGCCTCAAGTTCGGTGCCAATCTCGTCAATGATGATCACCTCGGGCATGTGGTTTTCCACCGCCTCGATCATAACGGCGTGCTGGAGATTGGGGGTGGCTACCTGCATACGGCGGGCATGCCCGATGGCGGCATGGGGGATGTCGCCGTCGCCGGCAATCTCGTTGGAGGTGTCCACGATGACCACCCGCTTTTTGGCTTCAGTTGAAAGCACGCGTGCCGACTCGCGTAGCATGGTGGTCTTGCCGATGCCGGGGCGTCCTAGCAGGAGTACGCTTTTGCCGGAGCGGATAAGGTCTTCTATGATTTTGGCTGTGCCAAGGACGGCGCGCCCCACGCGGCAGGTCAAGCCGACCACCATGCCCTGACGGTTTTTGATGGCACTGATGCGGTGTAGGGTGCGGATGATTCCCGCGCGGTTATCGCCGCCAAAGGTGCTGATACGTGAGGTGACATAATCTATATCTTCCTGGGTGACCTCTTGGAAACCGAGAAGCGCCTCGCGCTCAGTAAAGCGAGCTTCGGGGGCTCGCCCAAGGTCCATGACTATCTCCAGTAGGCTATTCAGATCGCCCTCTTGGGCCAGAGTCTGCCGGATATGGGTGGGGAGGGTGTCCAGCAGAGCGGAGAGTTCTTCGTTCTGGGGAGAGGTTGGGGCTTGAGTATTCGGCATTACGCTTTACCTCTGAGTTATTCGCAGACCCTTAGGCGAACGGCAGGTTTTGGCTGCCGTGGGTCAGTTCATCTTGCTTGTATTCTGTATATTGATGCTCGGTTTATTCTAGCTTTTCAGGTCGTACAAGTAAACAGACTATCATTCTGCATCGCATTGAGTCTTTGCCTCTGAATCACAACTGGGCATTCCGGCCTAGAGTGTTTGTATGGCTAACTGTGCCCGCCTAAGACTCCGAAAGTCGTACCACGGTGTGTTCGAAGTGTAAGGTTCTAAGCTAAATAAACTAGAGGAGCGGTCTTTTGGCGGGCATCCCAGGACGGCGCGGGTAGGCGGTGGGGGTTGGGGCAGTCTTGGCAATTACAACTAGACAGTGCCGGTCGAGAAGAATGGATAGGGGGACCTCTTTGATCTCGGCAAGCTCTCCGCCGAGTACCTCTAAGGCGTGGGCTGCTCTGTCCAGCTCTATCCCGATGCCCCCCTTTTTTTGGGCGATGGCGCGGCCGCCGGGGAGGCAGAATGGAAGGGTTAGTTCTGCCAAAGCGGGGAGCTCGGCCACAGCCCGTGAGACCACTACCTCGAAGCATTCACGGTACTCGCTGAGATGGGCGGCCTCCTCGGCTCGCTCAGCTATGATCGTGACATCGGAGAGTCCCAGGGCGACCACTAAATGTTCCAGGAACATGACTTTCTTGCTGGTGGCCTCCAAGAGCGTGATGCGTATCTCTGGATAGAGGATTTTGAGAGGCAATCCCGGAAACCCGGCACCCGTGCCTATATCTATCAGGCTGAGTCCAGTGGGGATAGGGCGGGGTAGCGCCAATGAGATCGTGAGCGAATCCAGGAAATGCCTGACTTGAACACCCTTGTAGTCCGTAATGGCGGTAAGGTTGGTTTTTAGATTCCATGAATGGAGCTCGTGGTAATAAGTCTCAAACTGATCAAGCTGGTTTGAGGTCAGCTTGAATCCGAGTTTGCCAACGCCATTTATGAGCTCTTCCAGCATTGGTCCAGTATAGCACTGCGCTTGATGAAACGAGATTCGATGTGAGCCTAAACCACCAAAATAGTATTGAGCATATACGCATCATGCCCTACCGATATTCTCTGTTCCCCTCGCACAATCCCAAATCAACCGTTCAAAGTCTCGCAGTACTCTCGTATTCTATCTTTGCTACGTTGTGTTTTTCTTAGATATTGTCACACCTCAGATAGTGCGCCAAATACGAGTACTCGTATTTGGCGCAACTTATACACCTTTAAGGTGTTCGCGGCGCTCTGCGAGGCATTTACGAAGCAGAACTCTACTCAAGCTACGAGTCACGCATGGCTACACATATGCCTGTACCCAGCTTCCGCGATCTTCCGGTTCCCACTGAAAACCTCCTCCAGGTTCTGCCTGACCCCCAAGTTCTTAGTAGAATTTAATTAAAACTCACGATGTAATTGCGCGGGTGCTCTATCGGCTTAAGTGCTTGCAGTACTCCTATTATGATGGCGCAGGCTCCGGTTGTAGCTTGCCAAATTAAAATAGTACCCAAACGTGTCGTTTTACACGTTTGGGCGGTGGATGGTATACTAAGACGCAGTCCACAGGGGGTAGCTCGCTGATAACCATGCAGCTTAGTGTGGCCTATGTTGCCTGAACTCGCGATCCGAGTGCAGGCAAACGATAGAGCCCGAACCGGGGTTTTCTGCCCGGTTTTTTTGTTTTATTAAGTATCAAAATGGTAACTAATATAACACAGCTGACACAAGCTCGGGCGGGCAACATCACTTCGGAGATGGTCGGCGTTGCCTGCGCAGAAGAGATGGAGGCCGAACTTCTCTGTAGGGAGGTGGCCGAAGGGATGGTGGTCATCCCAGCCAATGTTAATCATCGAGGGCTGATCCCTTGCGGCATTGGTCGGGGATTGTGCACCAAGGTCAACGCTAACTTGGGCACCTCGGCGGACTTCTGCGAGGTGGATGCCGAACTTAACAAGCTTCAGACAGCCCTTGCGGCTGGAGCAGATGCTGTTATGGACCTTTCTACTGGCGGCGACTTGCCGGCTATTCGCCGCGCCGTGCTGGCGCATTGTCCCGTGCCGCTGGGATCGGTGCCCATCTACGAAGCGGCAGTTACGGCTATAGCTACCCATGGGGCAGTTGTCGGTATGAGCGAGGATGATATATTTGAGGCCATTGAGCGTCATGGTCGGGACGGGGTGGACTTTGTCACGGTACACTGCGGTGTGACCCGCCGTGTACTTGCCCTCCTCAAGTCCCAAGGCCGGGTAGCGGGTATCGTCTCTCGCGGTGGGGCTTTTTTGGCTGCCTGGATGCTCCACCATGAAAAAGAAAATCCCCTCTATGAGCATTTTGATAGGCTACTCGCCATTTGTCTTGAGTATGACATAACGCTTAGCTTGGGGGATGGCCTTAGGCCGGGTTCGCTAGCCGATGCCACTGACCGGGCGCAGATTGAAGAACTGGTGACTCTGGGAGAGTTGGTAGCGAGAGCGAGGAAGACGGGTGTGCAGGTGATGGTGGAGGGGCCTGGTCACATGCCTTTGGGGGAAATTGAAGCCAACGTCATGCTCCAAAAGAAGCTCTGCGGTGGGGCTCCTTTCTATGTACTGGGGCCGCTGGTGACGGATATTGGGGCGGGGCGCGACCATATCACCTCAGCCATTGGTGGGGCGGTCGCCGCCGCAGCCGGGGCGGATTTCCTGTGTTACGTGACACCATCTGAACACCTGTCGCTACCAGACTCTGCGGATGTGCGTGAGGGGGTTATGGCGGCACGGCTGGCGGCTCATGCGGCGGACATCGCCAAGGGTGTCAGGGGAGCGGCGGCACGTGATATGGCTATGTCTGCTGCTCGTAAAAAGTTGGATTGGGAAGAACAGCAGCGGCTTTCCCTTGACCCCGAGTGCTTTGCCAAGACGCGGAGTAAACACCTGACGGAGAGTGGTGCTTGCAGTATGTGTGGCAGATACTGTGCAATGAAGATGGTGGAAAACGGCCTAGGTATCACCGCAGAACGGTGCTAGGCGGCTCCCGGTCGCCCGGTGCCGAAATTGTCATAGTTACTTAGGGAGGTTTTGTGTGGCAGTAGGGGATATTATGACATTTTTGTGCTTGTTATGATTTGAATCACATCCCCAAGAGTTTTTTCAGGGTATAGTTGGCTTTATTTTGCAATGGGCAATAAGCGGGTGAATAACAAGGTACGGTTTCCCTCAAAGGGGTCCTCCAGAATCCTTGTCAGCAGGCTGGCTGTTTTCTTGCAAGAGGGGTTACAAGAAACAGCGGAATCGGAGGCGGAGTGAAAAACATGATTATTGATGTTAAGGCGGGAGATATCACTCGCGCCCGAACCGGAGCGATTGTCCTCGGCTATTTTCAAGGGAAAGGGCTGACCGGTAAACTGGCTAAAGTCGATGCGGCTCTGAACAAGACTATCTCCCGGTTGGTCAAGGAAGGCCAGCTTACCGGCAAAAACGGTGAGGTTATCGTTTTGCACAGCTTAGGTGTCCTGCCGGCGGGAATGGTCGCTCTGATGGGTTTGGGGAAAGAGGCGGAGATTACCGCCGATAAGGTGCGGGGGGCGGTGGGCGAGGCCTGCCGCGCACTTAGACAGAGGCGAGCTGGTACTGTTGCTCTTTCTGCCGATGTGGGGTTGAAAGCGGAGGAGGTGGCTCAGGCAATGGCTGAGGGAGCGATCATGGGGCTTTATACTTTCGACCGTTATCGTAGCACACAGCCAGAGCGGTCGGAAATTGAAAAAGTGACGCTTTATAGTGCGGCGGGTGAACTGTCCGCTCTTAAGCGTGGGCTGGCTGTTGGACAGACCATTGCGAAGGCGGTCAACCTCACCCGCGATATGGTGAACGAGCCATCAAACTACATGAGGCCTAGAGACATGGTCGTAGCGGCGGAGGGTATGGCTCTGCGGGATGGTCTTAAACTCGAAGTCCTTGAGCGCGAGGATATGGCAAAACTGGGCATGGGAGCACTTCTGGGTGTTGCTCAGGGCAGCGAAGAACCGCCAAAATTCTTGGTGCTGACCTATAGGGGGCGCCGGGGGCGGGGTATCGACCTGGCGCTTGTCGGCAAGGCTATCACTTTTGACTCTGGCGGTATCTCTCTCAAGCCATCAGATGGGATGGGAGAGATGAAAGGTGACATGGCCGGAGGTGCGGCGGTGTTGGCAGCCCTTGATGCAATCGCCCAGTTGGGGATAAAGATTAACGCCGTAGCTGTGGTAGCTGCCACCGAGAATTTACCCAGCGGTCATGCCTATAAGCCTGGCGATGTACTTAAAGCGATGAATGGCAAAACCATTGAGGTTATCTCCACCGATGCCGAAGGCCGTCTCGCTTTAGCCGATGCCTTGAGCTACGTAGGTTCTCGCATCAAACCACGGCAGGCTGTGGATGTGGCTACTCTGACCGGTGCCTGCGTAGTGGCACTGGGCAAGGTTGCGGCAGCGGTGTTCTCTAGCGACCAAGCACTTGCCGATCGGATATTGGCCGCTGCCTCTCGGGCGGGTGAGCGAGTCTGGCAGTTACCGCTCTTTGACGAATATAAGGAACAGAATAAAAGCGAGGTGGCTGATATCAAAAACACCGGTGGCCGAGGAGGGGCTGGGGCTATTACGGCTGCTCAATTCCTATCTGAGTTCGCTGGTGAAATGTCTTGGGCACATCTAGATATTGCAGGGGTCAATGACACCGATAAGGAGCGTCGGTATTATGTGAAAGGAGCGACGGGTATTCCAGTAAGGACACTAGTCAACTTGGCGTATGATCTGGCGAAATAATAATCAAGTAGAGGACCAATGGACAAAATAGACTTCTTAGGCACCACGCCTCTTCTTGCTGGCGTGGATAGGGCAGCAATAACGGAGATAAGCCAGCACGTCTTTGAGAAGCGGCTTAGGCGCGGCGAGAGGATTAGGAATGAAACGGGCGAGGCCCAAGCCATGTATTTTGTGGTTGAGGGCGTGGTAAAGGCCTGCAAGACCTCAGCCGATGGCAAAGAGCAGATTTTTTCTCTCATGCGTCCGGGGGATTATTTTAACGAGGTGCTGTTGGACAGCGGGCCGATCTTAGCTAGCGCCGAGGCTTTGGGCACGACCCTGCTGTACGGTATAAAGAAAGCGCATTTGCGTACTATCATGCGCCAGCACTCTCAAGTTGCCGGCAATATGATTGGGATGCTCTCAGGACGCGTACGGCAGCTTACAGCGCTGGTAGAGGATCTCTCCTTTCGCTCGGTAGCGGCGCGGGTGGCCAAGCTCTTGCTGGAGAATGACCGTGTGACTGACAAGGCGCGTCTTACTCAGCGTGATATGGCAGCCATTGCCGGTACGGTTAGAGAAGTTGTCAGCCGCACTCTTGGGGCGCTGGAAGATCGGGGCTTCATTGAGATGTACAAGCGCCAGATAGCTATAATAAACCCCGATGGTTTAAAAGAGCTCTCAGACCCAACGGCCTAACTGAAATTAGCGGCTATTTCTGTGGCTTGGGTAAACTTTGGTTGTAAAATACCTAATGTTTGGTAGTGAGCATGGTTATTTTCGTATCTGACGCGAAGGATATTGCCTGAAAGCGCCAGGATGTTATTAAAACCAGCTCCCCGTACGGCTTTATAATATTACACGCCTATCAGGATTTATCTCGGGTTCATATGTGCGTAATGCCTCCCCCGGTTTCTCAGAGTCATAAATTGTAGCCAAGGGGTTTTGTTTTCTGATGTCAGCTTTGAAGATTGTTTGGTTATTTGCTGTGAATCCTGCTTAAGTATATTAATTGCCACCCATGTACAGGTATCGGCAAATCCGAGCCTTTACATGGCATTTTTCAGGGGTATTGATGAGGCAAGGCGGAACGTTGATAAGATAGGGTGTGGCCGAATCCATTGATCAATAGGGTGGTCATTCCAGTGTTTGACCTCCATCTTTGCGCCTTATAAAAATCATCGTGCGCTGGTGGCCGGGGGGCGGTTGGTTCTGCCAGGTATTCCATGTGAACCCAGTAATCTCCTCAGTACTTTGCCTGTATCGGCCGGATTTACTTATGCTGTTCCGCACCTCCTAACTTAAACCTTATTTGAGCGTTATCATCTAAGGATGCAGTTGTCTGTCGCTAGACCAATTGGTCTTGGCATCCGTCAGAAAGAATTCTTATTAATTGTGAGGTATATAACAATGTCTAAATGGAAAGCGAAAAGCTGCCCTAAGTGTGGCGGCGATATCTTCCTGGATATGGATGAATACAATTCCTTTGACCACTGTCTGCAGTGTGGCTACGTGCGCAATTTTGCCGGTATCGCCTGTCCGCAGTGTGGGCAGGGAATGGCCAATGAGTTGGATGGCTACAAGTGCGACTATTGCGGGCATATCAGCAGGGTACCTGTATCAGCTACGGCCTGGAATAACTAGTGTTAAACCGCATAAATGCCAGGCGCATTGAGAAAGTGAGAAACGAGCGGTCTGCATACCAGAGATATATCGTCGAACTTATGCGGTTTAACACTAGCGTTCGTGCACGATAGGTACTGACGAAGGCTGCATAGATGGAAACTTTGCAGCCATCTGCTATTTTTTGGCAAGCATTTTGGCAATCTCTGCGGCGCTGAGTCCGCAGATCGCAATGGCCTTCTCTCGTCTCATTTGACCCCGACGGAGAGTCACTTGGCTGCGATTTAAACCGAGTTTGTCTGCTAGAAATTCTATGAGTGCCCTGTTGGCTCTGCCTTCGGTGGGTGGAGCGGTAAGGCGCACTTTCCAAGTGCCGCCTGCCATACCCGCAACCTCGTTTTTAGAAGCCCCGGGCACCACACGCACGGCAATCTCAATGGGAGTGGGCAGATCTATGCCCATGACCAATGGTCCTTCTGGGCGGTGCCAATATCAGTTACGATCGCCGTGAGGGAGGGGGTTCTTCCTATACCGCGCACGCTCTTTATTCCATCCAGCTTTCTGGGCTATACTCATATCAGATATTATCATCAACATTGGGCACCGTCCAGTGTGCAAGCTGGTGCCCGAGAGGATTGGCTAAGGATGCTGCATATCGAAGAAGCCATCTTGGGCTTGCTTCACAGTCATGGTCTTACTGTGGGGGTAGTGGAGTCGGCCACTGGCGGGCTTATCTCGCATCGGCTCACCAACGTGCCTGGTATCTCGGACGGCTATAAAGGTGGTATCACCGCCTATGCCAACGAAACCAAGATAAATGTTTTGGGGGTGGCTGCGGCTACACTCGAGCGCCACGGGGCGGTTAGCATGGAAGTGGCGGCAGAGATGGCCGCAGGCGGGCAGCGCATACTGAAAGTGGATATCTGTCTATCCGATACGGGCATTGCCGGACCGGGAGGCGCGACCCCCGCAAAATCAGTGGGGCTATTCTATTTGGGTTTGGCTCACGGCAAGCATGTATTAAGTCGGCAATATATTTTCACCGGAAGCCGTGAGGAGATTAAAACGGCGGCAGCGGAGGCTGGCTTGGTGTGGCTTAGGGAATACTTGATGGGGCTACCCGGATGACCGATTGGCCGGAAAAGCATGTTGTCACCTGTTTTCTGGAATGCCGAGGACACATTCTGTTGTTGCGGCGGAGCTCCCAGGTTGGCAGTTTCCAGGGGCGGTGGGCGGGGGTGTCGGGTTATGTAGAAAGCTCGCCTGACGACCAGAGCCTTATTGAAATCCAGGAGGAAACCGGGCTTAGCCCTGATGAGGTGACTTTGGTCAGGAGGGGGTGCCCGCTTATGGTTGACGATGCGGAGACTCATACCTGCTGGGTCGTTCATCCTTACCTCTATCACACTGCAGACGTCTGCGTGATTAAGACCGACTGGGAACACAGCGAATTTCGCTGGATCGAGCCGCGGGAGCTCTTGGATTTCGATCCTGTGCCCGGATTGGCAGAGGCTTTCCGTGGTGTTTGCGAGATGGAATCGGCCGAAGATCAACCATATCTGCCGGGCAGCTCATTGCGGTAGTACTCGAGGGGTGTTATACTGCACCCACTTCTTTTCTAGGATGGCGGAACGGAACTTTGAAACGAATTGATGGGCGTAATTTTGACGAGCTGCGGCCGGTTACGATTGCCACGGGCGTCCAGGGCTTTGCCGAAGGCTCGGCATTGGTCGAGGTTGGACAGACGCGGGTGCTTTGTGCCGTCACTGTAGACGATAAGGTCCCCCCTTTTCTTCGGGGTGGCGGTACGGGTTGGGTTACCGCCGAGTATGCCATGTTGCCACGAGCGACTCCCACACGGAGCATACGAGAGGCGGCTCAAGGCCGTGTATCCGGTCGTAGCCAAGAGATCCAGCGCCTCGTAGGCCGTTCGCTTCGGGCGGTGACCGACTTAACGCAGCTTGGTGAGCGTAGCCTAATCGTTGATTGTGATGTATTACAGGCTGACGGCGGCACTCGCACTGCAGCTATTACCGGTGCCTATGTGGCGCTGTACCAGGCCCTGGCGGGCTTGGCTATGGTTGGGGTGATTGCCGGGATACCGCTTAAAAGTGCGGTAGCTGCGACTAGCGTTGGTGTCGTCCAGGGCAGGATACTCCTCGACCTCTGCTACGAGGAGGACTGCAAGGCCGAGGCTGATTTTAATGTGGCCATGACCGGCAAGGGTGAGCTAGTAGAGGTGCAAGGTACGGCGGAGAACAAGCCCTTCAGCCGGGAAACACTGGAGACAGTGCTGGCACTGGCAGGCGGCGGCATAAAGCAACTATTTCAGGTACAACAAGAGGCGATTGAGAAGCTAAATGTCAGGTAGGCTATGCTCCTATGGCCTAACCTGTCCGCTACCCAAGCAGATCCATTTGTAGCTGGTGATTTCTTTTAGCCCCATCGGTCCGCGAGCGTGTATCTTTTGAGTGCTTATGCCAACCTCTGCCCCTAATCCAAATTGCCCGCCATCGGTAAAGCGTGTACTGGCGTTGACCATGACCGCTGCGGCATCCACCTCGTTCACAAAGCGCATGGCTGAGGGATAGTTCTCGGTGATGATGGCCTCGGTATGCCCGGAGCCATAGCGGGCAATATGCTCCAAGGCCTCGTCCAGCGAGTCTACGATTTTCACGGCGGCTATAAGAGCCAAGAATTCCTTGCCCCAGTCATCGGCAACAGCCGGCTTCAGATTTAGGCCAGGCTGTTGCTGCAGGATCTCAAGAGTTACGGCATCGCCGTGGAACTCCACGCCTGCCTTGGCTAACGCGGTGGCCATGAGGGGCAGGAAGTCACGGGCGATGTCTTTATGCACTAGGACGGTATCTAGGGCGTTGCAGACTGTAGGGCGCTGTACCTTAGCGTTATAAACGATGTCCACCGCCTTGGCAAGCTCGGCGGTCCGGTCTACGAAAGCATGACATACGCCGAGGCCGCCGGCGATGACAGGCATGGTAGCGGTATCTCGTACGTAGTTTATCAGCCCTGCCCCGCCGCGCGGTACGACTAGATCAATGAGATCTCGCATTTTGAGCAACTCGCCCACTAAGGCACGGTCGGTGTCTTCTATGAGCTGTATAGCCTCTGCTGGTGCACCGGCCTCGGTGAGGGCCCAGCGCACCGCATCGGCGAGCGCCCGATTGGAGCGTACTGTTTCCTTGCCGCCGCGCAGGATGACCGCGTTGCCGGACTTAAGGCATAAACAGGCGATGTCTACCGTTACGTTGGGGCGACTCTCATAGACGGCGGCAATTACGCCGAGCGGTACCCGTTTTTTGCCCAGAAGCAAGCCGTTGGGCAGGGTGCGCATGTCAAAGACCTCACCTATTGGGTCGGGTAGGGCTGATACTGCGAGTACGTCAACGGCCATGGCTTTTAACCGATCCATATCAAGGCGGAGCCGATCCAGGAGCACCTCATCCATCCCCGTTGCTTTGGCTGCTTCGCAGTCGGCGGCATTGGCGGCAAGTATCTCCGCTTGGCGTGAGCCAAGGGCCGTCGCAACGTTTTGCAGGGCTAGATTCTTGATCTCTGTGGGCAGACAGGCTAAGGGGCGTGCCGCTGTTCGGGCAAGCCGGACTTTTTCAACTAGCTCGTTATTCATCTGAGGTCTCCTTGGGCATAGCTTAAGACAAAAGCGGTCCTACTTCAAGCCAGCGCAGGCGATTGGCGTAGCAGTGGCCGCAGTGTAGCTTGCTCATTGTATTGTCCTCGGGACAAACATGGGGGCGGGATTGACTTATGGGACGGCAATGAGTCTTTCTTCAAACCGCTTATTTGTTACGCCACATGGTAGGCGTATTCATCGGATATCCCTCCGGTGTATCCTCAGTGCACAAGGTGGCACGGCGCGTCCAACCTTACAGTTGTAGCCAAGGTGTACCTTAGGACAAAAGGCAGGACTACAACCGAAATAAGCCCATCACTACTAGCGCCACACCCACCACTACAGCGATGATGCCGCCTATCTGAAGAGCCTCTGGCTCCGGGCGTAGCGGTGTGCGTTCAATAAACTCGCGTACATCCCGGCGCTGACTCATAGCCTCGTAGTAACGAGCCATTTCCCGCCGTCCCCAAAAGAAGGTGCAGGTACCTATTACCAAGAAAAGCGCCCCAATTCCGATTACAATCCTGCCGTCCATGCCCACTCCTTGCCAAGGGATGTTAGAGGTACTATATGACTTTCAGGCAATAGTCGCAAGTGTTAATTTGGGCAGCCTCCGAAAACTATCAACGATGGCGATCCTGGCAACAAATATAGGCATGACCCAGAGCCCTTATAGTGGTTACCTACAGATTTTGGCATAACAAACAATTCAAGTGGCAAGCCACCAGCTGAAGCCTTGTTGGGGCAAGGCAGCCCCAAACCCACTCAAAATTGTATTAAAAATCTAATCTGTGCTAGAACCCGACTTTGCCACTTGAAGAAAGAAAATGAAGCGCATATTGGCTTCATTGGTATAGCGTGCTTCTGTTAGAAATCAGGTCGTTTGCGGAGTTTGAGAAG
>JGI24702J35022_10000946_pt1 | contig 18130 bp, 15 predicted proteins | sample TergutTh196P4_FD_35022 | JGI IMG/M metagenome (IMG submission 35022)
AGTTTTCAGTTTTTGCCATTGCAGGGCTTATTAGTTCTTTTCTTACCACCTACTGCATCTATCCGTTATTGAAGCTGCCGGACGAGAGTAAAAGGCAGATTGGATTTCTGCATGGGAATAAATTTTCTATACCTTCAGTATTTAGAATAATTGTTGTCTCAGTTTTGGCAGGGTCTATTATTATTCTTCTTTTTCTTAATCCCAATGGTTTAAAAATAAAAACTGATATAAATTCTCTTTACACAATGTCGCCTTTCCTTGAGGAGTCGGAAAAACAGGCAGCTATGGTTCTGGATCATGGCTCTTCACCATGGTATTTTATTGTTTCAGGCAGTAATGCCGAAGAAACTCTAAAGAACGAAGAATGGCTTGCCCTGCAGCTGGAAGAAGAAATCGCCAGAGGGAATCTTGGTTCATTCCTGGGAACTTCGATGTTTGTCCCTTCGTTGGAACAACAGAAAAAAACCTATAAAGCCATGAGCGCTCTCTTGCCTCTCTCTGGCCTGCAATATGAAAACATTGGATTCCCGCCTGAATATGAAGAAATGTTTTATGCAGAATACGCTGCCGGAGAAATTTATTACCCTCCCGAAGATATAGGGTCCCTGGCGGAAGTTTCCAATCTTTGGACAGGTGAAATAAACGGTAATTATTATTCTTGCGTGTTTCCGTTTAATGCTAAAGATTTAGGCATATTCAAATCCATTGCCGAGAAACAAGATTTTGTGCATTTAATCAATAAGGAAGAAGATATAAACAGCGATTTAGATATCCTTACAAGGACTATTGTGTTGTTATTTTTTATAGCCTATATTGTTATGGTTATTATAATTTTGATTGTTTACCCTTTGAAAGAAAGTATAAAAATTTGTATAACTCCTGTTTTGGGAATACTTGCTGTTTTGGCTGCTCTGGCTGTTAAAAAAATATCTTTGGGGTTTTTGCCCATTTCTGCTCTTATTTTGGTTTTTGGCTTGGGGGCTGATTATATTATTTTCATGTCTGGCAGCAAAAACGAAAAGTTTAAAAAACTCGCGCGTCTGGCGGTGTTTTTATGTTTTTTTACTTCCGGTCTTTCCTTCGGCATTTTATCTTTTAGCAGCTTTACACCGGTTAATGTTTTTGGGTTTACTGTTGCTGTGGGGTTGGCTGCAGCTTTTATATTCGCAATGCTTTTGCAAGGAACAGCAGATGATTAAACTCTTTTATTGATAAGGTTTATAATAAGGATTTTTAACAAGAAAAGAAACTATGTTTTTCAAACTATTGGACATTATTTCCCCTTATTATTTTTATGCTTTAATTATGGCAGCTTCTTATTTCTTAATATTGTCTATAGCAAATCATTATGAAATGTGGCGTTTTAATCACGGCCCCGAAATTTTCGACGGACCTATGGTATCTGTACTAGTTCCAATGAGAAACGAGGAAAACAATGTACGAAACTGCATTGCTTCGCTTCAAAATCAATTGTATAAAAATTATGAAATTCTTGTAATCAATGATAATTCCTCTGATGGAACTGCTGATATCTTGGCTGAATTGGCTTCCAAAGATAATAGAATAAAGGTTTTTAACGGCAAACCATTGCCCGATGACTGGTATGGAAAACCCTTCGCCTTGCACCAGCTTTCTCTACATGCAAAGGGTGAAATACTTGTCTTTACAGATGCTGATACATTTCATAATCCTGCAAGCATTTCGTGGGCTGTTACAAATATTAAATTATTAAATGTTGATATGATTTCCGGCTATATCGGCCAGGTTTTTAAAACTTTTGGAGAAATTGTTACAATACCGCTTATGTTTTTCATTACAAGTTTTATTATGCCTCTTCATTTTAACCGGTTTTTTAAATCAAGCGTTTTTTCTGCTGCAGTTGGTCAATTTATTGCTATAAGGCACGATGTATTTAAAGCAATAGGAGGCTGTGAGCTATATAAGAAAAAAACCACCGAAGACATTTATATGTCCCGTTATGTCAAAAAAAAAGGATATAAAACCCGGTTTTTGAATTTATGCGAACATGTTCAATGCAGAATGTATTATGGTCACCGAAATGCAATAGAGGGTATAGGAAAAAATGTTTTTGATTTTTTTGGCAAAAAAACAATAGTTATACTCTTTTTGTTTATAGCTGTTTTTATTTTTCTTTTTCTTCCATTTCCCCTTTTGTTTTTCTGTATTGCTGCAAACAGTAAATGGATATTGCATATTTTTATTGTTAATTGTCTTTATTCTCTAACATGGATTTTTACTTTCCTGGGACAGCGCCTTAATTGGTGGTATTTCATACTTTGGCCATTAATGTATCTTAATCTTATGTATATGGCAGGCTGGTCATGGTTTAGAACTATAACCGGAAAAGGCTTTCTTTGGAAAGGCAGAAAGGTAAGCTAATGCTATTGTCGCAGGCAGTATTTCCATTGATGAAAAGTAAAGTGAAATTAAAGCCTCCTGCTACGTAAAGCTCTTCCGGGGAAAGAAAAGGTAACCCTTACAACCAAAGGTTTTCTTTTGGGCGCCTGTCTTGACGAGCTGGAAACATTGATCCCCGGTTCTTTACCCGACAGTGTAAATGGCATGTACGGGATTGGCGGATGAGATTAACGCCTGTGTCTGTGCGAAGATCTGCCGCTTCCTTCCGAATCCCTTGAAACCAATGCTGCCGTAAACAATACTACCAATACGCTCAAGTCAACGGAAACTCCCATACGCAGTTCCTTCCTGCTGGTATATTCAATAAACGCTCCGGTGAAAATCGAAAAGAATTGCCCCAATCTGGGAATCCATGCAAATCTTAATCCGGCAGCTCCAAATAAACTGCTTCTGTCTTTTAGGGATCTTTCTAATTCAGTATTGTAATTCAGGACCCATCCGCCCCTGCCGTAAAATGTCAGGAATAAATTCATGTCATTGTCGCCAAAGGGACTATAATTAATTTCAATAGGTAAAATTTGCGCCTGCTTCCAATCTCTGCTGCTTTCAATGTTAAAAACTTTAAAACCAAACCCAAAGCCATATCTTGTTATCCAATTGACATTCCCGACATTGATAAAAGGAAGTACACTGAAATCATCCCCAATGCTGTCAAAACTGACTCCGACGTCGCCCAGTGACCAGAAAAGGCGGATATAATCATTTGCATATATGGAAATGTTGAAAACTCCTATAAATGCGATTGCCAGATAAAATCTTCTCATTTTACCTCCGCTATTACAAATATAGTATTAATTACCCAAAAATTATAGATTAAATCTCTGCTCAATTTATGATATACTGCATATATGGGTAAAGTTCTGGCTGTATGCACAAGTCCCGAAAAAGGGACGGCAAAACATAATGTAGAAAGGGCGGAGTTTATTGCCGGGCACGGTATTAAAAATGACGCCCATGCGGGTCCCTGGCACAGGCAGGTTAGTCTTCTTTCTCATCAAAAGATTGAAGATTTTCGGGCCAGGGGGGCGAAGGTAGAGGACGGAGCGTTCGGAGAAAATCTAGTGGTCGGGGGAATTGATTTTCGCAGTCTTCCGGTGGGAACCATCCTTGAATGCAATGAGGTAATTCTCGAGATGACCCAGATCGGGAAGGAGTGTCACAGCCACTGCGCCATTTTCAAGGTAATGGGCGACTGCATAATGCCCAGGGAAGGTGTTTTTGCCAGGGTAATAAAGGGCGGATCTATCGGTGTTGGAGATGAGATGTTAGTCAGGCAGGATTCAACAGCAGAGACGGGCTTTCCAAACCGGGTATGGATCATCACTTCCAGCGACAAGGGCTTTCGCGGGGAACGGGAGGATCAGAGCAGCCAGGTTATTCAGGAGATTACGGCAGCCTCCGGATATGTATTTGCAGGTTATACCCTTCTACCGGACGTTCGTACGGAGCTTGAAATGGAGATGAGGCGTATCTGTGACAACGGACTTGCAGAACTAATCCTGACAACCGGCGGAACCGGCTTTTCTCCCAGGGATTGTATACCGGAAGCAACCGCAGCTGTGGCGGAAAGGCTTGTGCCTGGCATTGCCGAAGCTATGCGGGCGCAAAGCATGAATGTCACAAAACGCGCCATGCTGAGCCGTGCAATTTCCGCCATACGGGGTAAAACCCTTATAATTAACCTTCCGGGCAGCCCCAAGGCCGTCCGGGAAAACCTGTCATATATAATTCCTGATCTGCGTCATGGTCTTGACATACTGCTGGAACGGGAAGGGGAATGCGGGAAGTCATGAAATAGCAGCAGGATCTTTCATTGCCGCAAGTATTCCTCTTCTGCCAGGCTAACAATTTTTTTTATGATCTTCTCTCCTTCTTCCAAAGCGGCTATTTCCCCGAATAATTCAATGGGCATATCATGAAGTTTTCCCTTTAGAATCCGGTCTTCAATGTTCATTTTTACGGTAACATTATTGTCGGTATTTCTGCAGGTCATTTCTGTTTTGTCGACAATCCATGTCCATTTTTCTGCATCGATCATTAAGGAGCTCCCATGGTTCATCTTATGGAGAGTTGCGCCGTAATGCAAGATGCCATTCATATTTATTGAAAAATATGCCGATTTGTGATATGTTGATTAGTAACAGTAAAATGACAGCAAAAAAAACTGAACGGGTAGAATTGATAGTACTGAATGAACCAGGTGTTCTGGGCAGGGTGGCAGGCCACATCCGGCATGAAGGCTGGAATATCAAACGACTTGCCGTTGATGAAGATGAAAAGCCGGCCGGCGCATCAGCCGGGGATGCCGGAACTTCCACCATGGAAATCGACATTGAAGGAACCCACACCAAACTTGCCCAGGTAATGGATCGCATCCTTAATCTGGATTGCGTTATCAGTATCAGCATGATTCAGGACGGTGAAAAAGTAATTCGCCGCCGGCCCCAGAAGCAGGCTGTGAGCTTAAACACAGAATTACCTGCCGCAAAAGCCCCGCCAAAGAAGTCCGGCGTTTTCAGAATTTTGGCGATCAACCCCGGCTCGCAATCAACCAAGTTCGGAATCTACGATGATGAAACCTGCATTTTAACAAAGACGATCCGGCATGATGCCTCGCTTTTGGCACGGTTTAGTACGGTACTGGATCAAAAGGAGATGCGCCGGAATTGCATCATTCAGGCACTGGAAGCCGCTATGGTTGAAACAGGTTCAGTCGACGCCATTGCCGGACGCGGCGGTTTATTAAAGCCAATTGAAAGCGGAGTTTATTTCATTAATGAGAAAATGCTGGAAGACCTTCACTCCGCGACAGCGGCCATTCACGCTTCGGCTTTGGGAGCGATAATTGCGTCAGAAATTGCCGTTCCGCTGGGCATACCTGCCTACGTGGTTGACCCTGTTGTAGTTGACGAAATGGATCGTAACGCCAAGCTGACCGGAATGCCGGGTATAGAACGTTCAAGTGTTTTTCATGCCCTTAACCAAAAAGCCATTGCCCGGCGTCTTGCAGCGGAACTGGGCAAACCTTATGAAAACGCCAGGTTTATCGTAGCTCATCTGGGCGGCGGCATTACAGTGGGAGCCCACCGTTACGGCAGGGTTATCGATGTAAACGACGCGCTCGCCGGTGAAGGTCCTTTTACACCCGAAAGGACGGGCGCCATTCCTGTTGTCCCTGTAATCAACATGTGCTTTTCAGGCGAGTATACCCGGGAAGAGATGATTGAGAAGGTTACCCAAAAGGGCGGGATGAAAGCTTACCTTGGTACCAATGATGAAGCGGAAGTTCAAAAAATGATTAACAACGGAGATGAATTTGCAGCGCTGGTTCTGGACTCAATGGCTTATCAGGTTTCCAGGGAAATAGGCGCCATGACTGCTGTTCTGGAAGGTTTGGTTGATGCAATAATATTAACCGGGGGGTTAGCCCATTCAATCCGCTTTACCGGCGCCATTAAACAGAGGGTAGACAAGCTTGCCCCGGTATACGTATTTCCCGGCGAGGATGAAATGCTGGCCCTTGCCTCCGGCGTCCTGCGGGTACTGCGGGGAAAGGAACTGGCAGCCCAGTATAGTTGAAAAGCGGCTATTAACCAAATCATTTGAAAATCAGGGTAGTTCATTTTTCAAACAGATATTATTGGCTTATGGATAATAAAGGAGAAAACAGATGAAACTTAGATTTAAATTAAGCTTGATAGTTATTGTCATTATGGCAGTCGCCATAACGGGGATCTCTTTTTTGCTTCTGCGCAGAGCTTCGGAAATAAGTTCCAATCTTAGTATCCGGGGCATTAATTATCTGGCCAACGAGCAGGCTGAATACTGGAGAGGCAGAGAAGACGGCTTTATGCGTGAACTGCGCATTCTGGCAAATGTGATGGCGGATTATGAGAGTATGCTGCCGGAAATAAGACGGGATCAATTTGATCATATGCTTCTTAGTCTTATCGAGTCGGAGCCGGGCATGATTAACGTATATACGGTCTGGAAACCCAATGCCGTTGATGGCATGGATGCCGGCTATATTGGCCGTACCGGATCAACTTCTTCCGGGCAGTACGGTATGCTTTATTCCATGGAAACCGGTCAGATACAGGGCAGGACCACTGACGATATTGACGCCGCCATGGCATATTTTAACGGGCCCGGTTCAAAGAAAGAAAGAGTGGAAAATCCAATTCTTGGGAATGTGAACGGAAGGAATACGTATCTGATCAGAATGATGGCGCCCATTGTTAATCGCCGTACCAATGAAACCATAGGCGGTGTGGGCTGTTTGCTCATCATTGACGGAGCGCAGGGTGTTATAGAACAAATGATGAGTATCCATGAGGAAATTTCATCAATGGCTTTATATGCAAACAACGGATTTATAATCGCAAGTTACAGGCCCGAACGAATAGGCAGAATATTGGTTGATGTGGATACCGGATACGGCAGTGACACCCAGGCGGCTTTTCAGGCAGTTCTAAACGGGGAGAAATTCGAAACCAGACAGTATGTTCCTGCTCTAAATACAACCGCCGAATTGATAATGGTTCCTTTTAACATCGGCAATTCCGATACACGCTGGACGATTATGATTGGAACTACGGAATCCTATATTTTCAGGGAAGTACGGGAAATCACTTTGTTTACCGTTATAATGGCGGTACTATCAGTTATTGTGACAGCAGTTATTATTTTTCTGGTCCTTGGTTCCGTTATAAGACCAATCATCAGGGTAACATCCACACTTAAGGATATTTCCGAAGGTGAAGGGGATCTGACAAAGGTCATTACTGTAAACACCAAAGATGAAATTGGAGATCTGGCTTTTTATTTTAACGAGACTCTGAAAAAGATTAAGAATCTGATTATTTCCATAAAACATCAATCTGTGATTCTTTTTGATGTCGGAAATGAGTTGGCAAGCAACATGACCGAAACCGCGGCCGCAATCAACGAGATCACCGCCAATATTCAGAGTATCAAGGGCCGGGTGTTAAGCCAGAGCGCCAGTGTTACCGAAACCCACGCAACGATGGAACAGATAACCGTCAATATAGAAAAACTTAATAACCATGTGGAGCAGCAGACTTCCAGTGTATCCCAATCATCGTCTGCCATTGAGGAAATGCTGGCTAATATTCATTCGGTTACCCAGACCCTGGTTGTTAATGCGAATAACGTACAGTCGCTTTCCTCGGCATCCGAGATTGGCCGTACTGGACTACAGGATGTGGCTTCTGACATTCAGGAAATTGCCAGGGAATCCGAAGGTCTTTTGGAAATTAATGCCGTTATGGAAAATATAGCCAGCCAGACCAACCTGCTTTCGATGAACGCCGCAATTGAAGCTGCTCACGCAGGAGAGGCGGGTAAAGGCTTCGCTGTAGTTGCCGACGAAATCCGGAAACTGGCTGAAAATTCAAGCGAGCAGTCCAAAACCATCAGCAGTGTGCTTAAAAAAATTAAGGAATCCATTGATAAAATTATCAGTTCAGCAGACAACGTCCTTCAGAGATTCGAAGCGATTGACTCAGGTGTAAAGATCGTCGCAGATCAGGAGGGAAATATCCGCAATGCCATGGAAGAGCAAGGCGAAGGGAGTAAGCAGATACTGGAAGCCATTGGCAACCTTAACGATATTACCCAGCAGGTAAAAAGCGGGTCAATGGAAATGCTTGATGGTTCCAGGGAGGTGATACAGGAAAGCAAGAACCTTGAAGTATTAAGCCAGGAAATTACCGGCGGAATGAATGAAATGGCTGTTGGAGCGGATCAGATCAATGCCGCGGTAATTCAGGTGAACGAGATTAGTGCCAAAAACAAGGAGAACATAGATCTATTGGTAAAGGATGTCTCGCGGTTTAAGGTAGAATGACGCTTCGTATATTTTTCAGTCGTCTATTGCGCCGTAAACAGTTTGGACAAACCCGCGCTGGAGATCGCTGTTTATGTCTGACAATAGCTGAATAAAGAACAGGGCGATTAGATCTTCGGCCGGATCAATACAGTAATAGGTGCCCATCATACCATCCCAAGCCCATTCCCCCAGGGAGCTGTTAAGCCCGGCTTGAGCTGTATCCAGCATGGTACGTACACCAAGGCCATAACCGTAGCCTGCCAGATGGCTGAAAACCTGCGAAGACATTTCAGACGGAATACAATGTTTTGTCCGGATTAGATCCAGGGTCTTTCGGGAAAGGATCCGCGTATCTATATGTCTGCCGTTATTAAGCAGCATTTGCGCATAAACAGCACAATCAGCCATAGTGGAACAGAGGCCGCCGCCGCCTGATTCAAAGGCGGGAGGATTGGAAGATGCGGGGTCATTTCCCAGGCTGATTATTTCTTCTAACCCTTTTTGGTCCAGCCGGTAAGGTTTTACTACACGGTTCTTTTTTTCCTGGGGAACATAGAAGGCGGTATCATTGAGACCAAGAGGCCTGAAAATTGCTTCTGATAGATAATCACCCAATGTCATGCCTGAAATTACTTCAATAAGCCTGCCCAGAATGTCATGGGAAAATCCATAGAGCCAATGCTCCCCAGGGTGGAAACAGAGAGGCGCTTTTGCCGCTTCGTCTACCATTCGGGCCGTGTTCCAGGGCTTGCCCTTTGCCGCGTCATGACCAGCCTTTTTTTGGATCTCCTCCATAATCCGTGAGGAATAACTGTCCTCTCCGGGATAGGGAATACCCGAAGTCATGGTAAAAAGATGTTCGAAAGTAATCGGCGTTTTTGCCGGGACCAGTCTAACGATGCCCTTTTCGTCATGTATTGCAGTTTTTACCTCTTTAAAGGCAGGTAAAAAATCCGCAATGGGCTGGTGAAGCATGAAAAGTCCCTTTTCATAAAGGCTCATGGCGGCAACTATGGTAAAGGTCTTGCTCATGGAATAGATCCGGTAAATCGAATTGTTTTCCAGGGGCGCCCTTGCCTCCCGATCCCGCATTCCAAAACTTGAGCAATAGGCAGTTTCACCCCGGCGAATAACCATCCCCGCTGCGCCGGCTACCTTGCCCGTATCTACTATTCTCTGCAAATAATTGTCTATATTCTTCATGCGCCCAGGATTGAGTCCGCTTGCAGTTTTCATTTTTTACTCCTGAATATCTTTTATGGGATTATTTTATCAGAATTTTGACAGGAAGGCGAGGACCATACCCGGCAGGCTACCGCGATTTTCTTCATTATAGTACCTCTTCCAAAACCTGGTTGGGCCGGAAATGCCTTATTTTAAACAAAAAATTTTGACAAAAGTCCCTTTTTAGTTATATAATCTTCATAAGGCAAACAGTAAAAAGCCAGCTCCGAACCCCTCAGGCATAAGTTTAAGCCATATTATGATTGGCGGAAAGCTTGTCTGCCGGGTCGATAGGATACGGAGGTAACTCTGCATCCCGCCATTTTGCAAAGGAGCCTGACTACTTAATTACCCATTTTTGGCAGCAAGAGTTGTTGTACTGCGTGGATAATTAAGTAGTCAGGCTTTTCTGTTTCCTTAAGGAGAGGGAAAATGGCTAAACAGCTAATGATTAAGCCGGAAAAATGTATCGGATGCCGAACCTGTGAAATCATCTGTTCCTGGAACAGGGGGAAGACTTTTAATCCCCGGAATTCCGCGGTTTCGGTAATTAACTACGAAGAGGCGGTAATATCCGTCCCGGTGATGTGCCTTCAGTGCGAGGAAGCCTGCTGCGTCAAGGTTTGTCCCGTCGAGGCCATGTACCAGGAGGCGGATGGTACCGTAAAGAACGATACCGCTAAGTGTATTGGCTGCAAGATGTGCGTAAACGCCTGCCCGTTGGGGAATGTTACCTTTAGTCAGGCAAGCCGCAAGATCATCAAGTGTGAACTCTGCGACGGCGATCCCGGATGCGCAAAATATTGCCCGACAGGCTGTCTGGTATATACCGAAGAAGAAGACGGTTTGGGCAGGAAGAGGGCCATTGCCTTTTCACTTAAAAATGTATTCGGAGTAGACGGAGCTGCGGCCCCGTCAGGGGAGGTGGCAAAATGAACGGATGGATAGGAAAACTGCTCCGGATAAATTTGACTACCGGAGATATTACTAAAGAACCCCTTAATATGAAGGACGCCAATGATTTTGTAGGCGCCAGGGGATTGGGTACGAAAATATACTGTGATGAAGTAAACCCCAAGATAGACCCCTTCAGTCCGGATAACAAAATTATCTATATGACCGGGCCTCTTACAGGTACATTTGCCGCCTGTTCCGGCCGTTACGAGGTAATAACCAAGGCTCCGCTTACCGGTACCATAGGAGCGGCAAATTCCGGTGGGCATTGGGGGCCGGAACTCAAGTTTGCCGGTTATGACGGTGTCATAGTGGAAGGCGCCGCCAAAAAGCCGGTTTATATTTACATCAACGACGACAAAGTCGAGATTCGCAAGGCGGATCATCTCTGGGGCAAGACGGTTTTTGAAGCAACCGATAAGCTCAATGCTGAAACCTCTTCGGAGGCGAAAGTGGCCTGCATAGGCCCCACCGGGGAAAACCTGGTCCTGTTTGCCGGGGTAATGAACGACAAGCACCGTGCTGCAGGCCGGGGAGGTCTTGGCGCCGTAATGGGAAGCAAGAAACTAAAAGCCATTGTGGTACGGGGATCGGGCAGTGTGACCGTTGCCCGGCCTGAAAAGTTCATGGCTGCATCTGCCGATGCAAGGGCTAAACTAAGGGCCGACCCTGTGGCAGGCACGGGGCTTCCCACTTATGGAACTAACGTTCTGGTAAACATCATTAATTCCCAGGGCGCCTTTCCCACACGTAACTGGAGGGATGGAGCGGAATTTGAAAGTGCGAATGATATTGGCGGAGAAAGCCTTGCCGAAAAATACCTGATAAAGAATAAGGGCTGCTTTGGCTGTGTAATCGGCTGCGGCAGGCAGACAAGAATTGCCTCCGGTCCCTTTGCCTCTCAGGGAGAAGGTCCTGAATACGAGGCTGCCTGGGCATTCGGCGCTTCCTGCGGGGTTAACGATCTAGCTGCCATCTGCAAGGCAAACTTCCTCTGCAATGAATATGGCATGGACCCAATTACCCTTGGAGCAACCATCGCCTGCGCAATGGAGATGTACGAGAAGGGAATCCTTACAGCAAAGGAAATCGGCCGGCCCCTGCCTTTTGGCGATGCCGAGGGTATCGTAGCCATGACCGAACTGGTTGGAAAATTCGAGGGCTTTGGGCAAAAACTTGCCAAGGGATCATGGCGCATGGCCGATTCAAAGGGCGTTTCGGATCTCTCCATGTCCGTCAAGAAGCAGGAGATGCCTGCTTACGACGGAAGGTCTGCCCAGGGAATGGGACTTGAATACGCTACCTCGAACCGCGGCGGATGCCATGTTCGCGGCTATATGACATCGCCTGAACTTTTGGGCGTGCCTGTGAAAATGGATCCCCTTGTAACCGAGGGAAAAGCCGGAATGCTTAAGCTCTTCCAGGATCTTACTGCCCTCATTGATTCATTGGGTGTCTGCCTCTTTACAACCTTCGGGCTGGGGCTGCCCGAGCTAGCCGCTCAGTACCGGGAAGCCATTGGAAGTGACGAGACCGATGATGAAATCCTCCTTAAAGGAGAGAGGGTCTGGAATATTGAGAAGAAGTTCAATATTGCCGCCGGGGTAGAAAAGGATACCCTGCCGCCCAGATTGCTCCGGGAAGCTCTGCCTTCCGGTGCTGCCAAGGGCAGGGTTTCTGAGCTTCAAACCATGCTTAAGGAATACTATTCACTCAGGGGCTGGGATACCGAAGGTACGCCGACCAAGGAAAAACTGTCGTCATTGGGCCTGAAAAAGTAAGGCATAATAACCGGAGAAGAGTACTCGCGAAGGCGCGAAGGAGACGTCGTTTTTTACAGGGCGCCGGGATCCTGGCGCCTTTGCGTCCTGGCGTAAAGTATTTGATCATTGTAGTTTCATGTTTAGGAATTTAAATGCGGGTCAAATTTTTCGCTACCATCAGGAATATTACAGGGTGTGCCGAAGCGGATATTCCTTACAGGGAAACCGCCGGCGCCCTGGCCCGTTCCCTTTGCGATCTCTACGGAGAAAAACTTAGGGAGAAGATCTTTCCGGGAAATGTTACGGGCCCAGAAAAATTCGGCCCTGAGATTATTATTTTGATCAATGGCCGTCATGTAAGCCACCTCGGGGGCCCTGCCGCTGCTCTCCAGCCCGATGACAGAGTGGATGTTTTTCCGGTGGTTGCAGGAGGGTAATTTACGAACTAAGAATTACGAACTGCAAACTATGATCTATGAATTGCGAACTATGAACTATCAAAGGGGGCTTGAATTGGCAATTTCGGTTTCTCTAAAAGAAATTAATAAAGTATTGGAATTCTATCCAAAAGATAAACGTCATAGCCTGGCGATACTTCAGGATCTGCAGCGCAAATTTGGATTTGTTCCCAGAGAAGCTTTTCCGGCGGTTTCTGCCTATCTGGGCATCAAACTGTCGGTACTCTATTCCATGGCAACTTTTTTCCGGGCTATCAGTCTTAAGCCGCGGGGAAAACATTTTATTCGGGTATGTGACGGAACCGCCTGTCATATACGGGGGACTCCTGTCCTGCTGGATACCCTGAAGCGTACACTGGGAATCGAACCCGGTGAAACCACAAGCGATGGCCTTTTTACATTGGAAACCGTTAATTGCCTTGGCGCCTGCGCCATAGCTCCTGTGATGGTTGTAGATGATAAGTACCATTCCAGGGTTAAGCCCGACGAGATTGAGACAATCTTAAAAACATATCAGGGGAAAAAACATGGCTAAAACCCAGACAAAAAAGACTCCGGATAAGAAAGACAAAGTGAAAAAGTCAACGGATAAAAAAGTTCCGGATAAGAAAGACAAAGTGAAAAAGCCATCGGGTAAAAAAACTCCGGATAAAAAAGCAATAGCGAAAAAGTCATCGGATAAAAAAACTCCGGATAAAAAAATTGAAGTGAAAAAACCGGCGGTAAAAGAAACCGGTGTGAACAGGACCTTATTGGTATGCTGCGGTACCGGCTGTATCGCCAACGGCGCCCTGGCTGTGGCCAAAGCCCTTGAAAAAGAAGCGGAAGCCATGAAGAAAAGCGGTGCGTTGCGCGTAACGGTGAGCCTAAAGGGTGGAATCAAGACCACCGGCTGCAACGGCTTCTGCGAAAACGGGCCCATAGTCCGTCTCATACAGAGCGGAACTTCAGGCTCCGGTACGTCTTCTCAGGATGATATTTCCTATTATAATGTGAAGCCTTCCGATGCGGGGGATATTCTGAAACACATAGCCGGCAAGGGGGAAATTGTTTACAGGCTGCTTTATAAAAACGATGCAGGCAAAAAGGTACTGTCGCAAATGGAGAATCCGTTTTACGCAAAGCAGCACAAGATCGCCCTGCGTAATATTGGACTTATTGAGCCTGGCAATGTTCCGGACTATATTGCCCGCGGCGGGTTTGAAGCCCTAAAAAAATCTCTTTACATGAGCTGTGATAAAATAATAAACGAGGTTGAAAAATCAGGCCTGCGGGGAAGGGGCGGCGCAGGTTTTCCTGCCGGCGTCAAGTGGAGGCAATGTGCCGGATACGATGAAACGCCCAAATACGTGGTCTGCAACGGCGACGAAGGAGACCCCGGCGCTTTCATGGATCGTTCGATCCTCGAAGGGGATCCCCACAGTATAATTGAAGGCTTAACCATTGCCGCTAGGGCCATTAACGCGGCGGCAGGTTTTATGTATATACGTGATGAGTACGATCTTGCTCTTAAAAACGTAGCCAGGGCTCTGGAGAGCGCCCGTGCAAACGGATACCTGGGTAAAAACATACTGGGCTCGAACTGGGATTTTGACATCTCAGTGGTGCGCGGCGGGGGAGCTTTTGTCTGCGGCGAATCTTCAGCCCTTATGGCTTCCATTGAAGGCCGCGTGGGCGAACCCCGATCCAAGTATGTCCGTTCGGTTCAACGGGGTCTTTGGAATAAACCAACGGTACTGAACAATGTGGAAACCCTGGCGAATATTCCATATATCATTTTACACGGCGCCTCTAATTTCTGTAAAACAGGTACAGAGGGCAGCAAAGGTACCAAAGTTTTCGCACTGGTAGGGAAGGTAAAGCGCACCGGTCTTGCGGAAGTACCCATGGGAACCACCCTAAGGCAGCTTGTGTTTGACATAGGCGGCGGCATTCCCGCAGGGCGGACATTTAAAGCCGTGCAAACAGGCGGACCTTCGGGCGGCTGCATCCCTGCTTCCCTTTTGGATCTTCCCATTGATTTTGACACTCTGGACAAGCATGGTTCCATGATGGGTTCAGGCGGAATCATCGTAATGGATGACAGGACCTGCATGGTGGAGGTTGCCAGATATTATACCAAATTTTTAGCCGAGGAAAGCTGCGGCAAGTGTACTCCATGCCGCGAAGGCTTAAGGCGTATGCTGGAAATACTAACCGATCTAACCAGCGGCAAAGGCCGGAAAGGCGACATTGAAAGGCTTGAAGAAACCGCCGAAACCATGCAGTCTGCCAGTCTCTGCGGTCTTGGCAAGACTGCAGCCAACCCGGTTCTTTCAACAATAAAATATTTCCGTGATGAATATGAAGCGCATTTGACAAAGAAAATTTGTCCCGCCGGTATCTGTGCAAAACTTACATCATTCGTCATCCTGAAAGACAAGTGCAAGGCTTGCGGCCTCTGCAGGAAATCCTGTCCAGTACTTGCCATTACCGGCGAGAAGGGCAAACCTCATGCAATAAATCAAAAGTTATGCGTCAACTGCGGAAGCTGCAGGAATGCCTGTCCTTTCGGGGCCATTGAAACCAGGGGGAGGGCATCCAAATGAATTTGAAGGTTAAAATCAACGGAAAGAATTACGAAGCGGAAAAGGGCGAGTATATTCTGGATCTCTGCCGCCGAAACCGCATATTAATTCCCACACTATGCCAGCATGACAGCCTGGCCGGTCTTGGCGCCTGCCGTCTCTGTGTGGTGGAGGTGAACGAAGGGAAAGGAAACAATGTAGTGGTTTCCTGTGTATATCCCCTGAAAGGAGACTGCGAGATTTTTACGGAAAGTGAAAAAATAAAAAATATACGCAGGACCATTCTTTCAATGCTGATAACAAGGGCCCCTGCCGGAGACCGGCTGGCTTCGCTTTGTCAGATCTACGGGGTACCTGCGAATGAGAGGTTTTCAATTCCCTCCGGCGGCAAGGGCGGTTCCCATACCAAAAATCCCCAGGAGAAAAGGCTTAACGAAGCCTGTGTTCTTTGCGGCCTCTGTGTTCAGGCCTGCGCCAGCCTGGGAACCGGCGCCATCTCTGCCGTGAGCCGCGGGGTTGAGAAAAAGATTTCCACTCCCTTCGGTGAACCCTCGGCTGACTGCATCGGCTGCGGGAGCTGCGCCTCGGTATGCCCCACCAAAGCCATTGAGTGTACCGAAAGCCAGGCATTGCGGGGCAATGCAGGATACCGCAATATTTGGGGCAAAAAGTTCAAACTTCTCCGCTGCTCTTCCTGTGGCTCATCTTTCGCAACAGAAGAGGAATTCGCTTATGCTCTCGCCAGGGCAGATACTTCCGGCTGCGAAAAATCTTCTATACCTGATAAAAAATCCCCTGCCCGGCGGGCGCTGCCTGGGAGCGATATTCCAGGCGATACATCATGCGATGCATCATGTGATGCATTATGCGACGTATTATGCGACGCCTGCCGTAAAAAGGAAATCGCCGGTGTTTTTGCCGCGGCATTCGGGGAGAGGGTTTAGGGATCGTTATACCATTAACAGTTCGGTATCACATAATATAAAATTGAGTCAGGATTAGCTATATTTATATGTTAAGCATTGTAAAGACATTTGGCGTAGCATCAATAACGATTAAACAGAAGATAATATACCGGAGCTCTGTTTGGTTCGGGACCATTTCAGTATTGGTTTCGATACTTGTTTATTTCTTTCTCTGGAGCGCTATATTCGCCAAACAGACTGTTTTTCGCGGTTATACCTTTCCAATGATGGTAACATATGTGGTGATTTCAAGGGTTCTGGCATCGCAATTTTCCGGCGGCGTTAACCTGATTTTGGCTGAGGCTGTGTATGAAGGTTCAATAGGAGTAGAACTCTTAAGGCCCATTGGGCTTATATGGAATTTATTGGCGCAGCGGTTGGGTGAGTTTGCACAGTTCGTTATTTTTAAAGCGCTTCCTGTTTCGGTTTTTGCTTCAATTATTCTTGGGGGAATGCCTCCGTCAGGATGGAAATCGGCTCTGTTATTTGCGGTTAGCGTAATAATGTCCATTCTGTTATTGTTTTTTATGGAAGTAATTATGGGGCTGGTATCATTCTATACGCTGAATTACGATGGCGTACGTTTTGCAAAAGATGCCCTCCTTGCAATCCTGTCCGGCGGCCTGGCGCCGATTTCCATATTTCCCGAAACTGTGCGCCGGGTATTTCTGTTTTTGCCATTTCAAAATTTAATTTCGACACCAATAAATATCTATCTGGGCATACTTTCCGCTAAAGATGCTATCATTGCATTAGGTATTGAGGCGTTGTGGACAGCGGTTTTTGGTATTTTGGCTTTTCTTTTTTATCAAAGGGCTATTAAAAAAGTAATAGTTCAGGGCGGATGATTGGGTGAAGCTTTATCGCTTGTGTAAAATTTACTCCGCATATCTTCGCAAGGGTATTGCCGCATTTGTCCAATACCCTGCCGACCAGATCATCTCCGCATTGTCCCTTGTTGTACAGCAAACCGCGGCGTTTGTGGGTTTGTGGGCAATATTGTCCGCCGCCGGAAATCTTGGCGGCTGGTATTTCCCTGACATTCTCTTGCTATACAGTTTCGCCCTTATGATTAGCGCCCTGGATAATGCCCTGTTCGATGGCGTATGGAACATAGGTAATGTTTATATACGAATGGGACGAATGGATATACTGCTTACGCGACCTTTGTCCCCGTTTTTTCAATTAATATGCCACCGTTTTGAGTTTTCGGCGTTTGGCCTTTTCTTTATTGCTCTGGGATTGAGCCTATGGGCGCTCCATTCAACGGGAGCTGCGATTTCCGCTTCATTGCTGCTATGGTACCCGCTATTCCTGACCTGTGGCGTGGCCATTACCACTTCCATCTTTTTGATTTTCAATGCGTTCAACTTTTGGCTTATTCGCGGAAACGAGATAGCAGATCTTTCACAGACCGTTCAGGAGTTTGCCAAGTACCCTCAACATATTTTCCCCAAAGCCATGCAGTTTATTATGGCCTTTGTGCTGCCATACGCATTTACAACTTACTTCCCGGCGTCCGTCCTTTCAGGCCGCCTGCCGTTTGTATCCATAGTGCAGCTATTGCTTGTAACTGCATGTTCCATTATCGCAGCGAAGTTTATATGGCATATTGGCCTTAAATCCTACAACAGCACCGGGAGTTAATTATATGGCTCAGATAGAGGTTAACAATCTTTGCAAATACTACAAGCGCAGGATCGCCCGGGAAGGTAAAAGCGGTTTTATTCGCGGTTTTTTTAATCCGTCCTGGCAAACCGTTCAGGCTGTAGACGGAATTAACTTTGAAATCAATGAAGGTGAAATAATAGGATATGTGGGCCCCAATGGCAGCGGCAAGTCTACAACTGTCAAGATGTTGTCCGGAATCCTTACCCCTACAAGCGGCAGCATAACTGTTTTTGGCCGC
>JGI24702J35022_10000947_pt1 | contig 18128 bp, 12 predicted proteins | sample TergutTh196P4_FD_35022 | JGI IMG/M metagenome (IMG submission 35022)
CTCTCTCTCTCTCTCTCTCTCTCTCTCTCTCTCTCTCTTCTCCTTCGGCATCATGCTGAACAATGGTAAAGCCGTTTTTCTTGCCGCGATGCCGGATAAACTCCCGAGCGTCCGTGGGCGAAAAGAACCAGCGATGTCTATCCAACTCCGGTTCTGGCATAAGTCCGTAAAATTTCATATCTTTGGCTCTGTCCATATACTTACCGCTATACAAGAATCCTATAAAATCAGCATAAGGGTTAGGTAAGGATATAATCACATATTTTTTTGTGATACGGCAACATTCATCAAACGCAGCATGAATATTCTCCAAATGCTCCAATACATCTAAACAGAGGACTACATCATAGGCCGAGTCAGCTATAGGCCAAGGGATATGTTCAAGATTATATTGCAAAGATATATTCTCTCCGTAACCGATGGTGAAATAGTTTATCGTATTCGGTAGCCATTGCTTGATAACTCCCTTGTCCGCGCCTACATCGCACACGGACTCACTTTGTAAAAAGACAGATTCATACTTTTTGTAAACATACAATCCTTTATCTTCACGGCTGGAATACCTGTAATCTGTAGCAAATGGGCGCGCCTGTGATAGCGCTTGTGCGTGTTGTGGCTTACTGAATATTTTGCTAAAAAAATTAAACATGACCCGTCCTAAAAAAGTTTACAGTTTAATACTTAAATCCTGCTATAAATTTAAAAAACATTATTAAATCCTATATTGAGTTTACAGGAGTTTTCTTGCAACAATTTTTCCATAATCTTTTTATATGCTTATTTTTTATTTGATGATATTGACTATGCACAATTTCAGGTATAAGATTCCCAATGCTACTATGAAGTCTTTCTATATTATAGAGTAAGACCGTCATAGCTAATCGTTTTCTTGCATATTTAATATTACTGTATTGATTCAAATATTCACCGACCTATAAATGGTCTTAACCGTGCCTTCAATATAGCCGACATTACACTTGAATTCTTTTTGGAGATTTGGCATAACACACTTTCTTTACAGACAATATCACTCTATAATTTATATCCCCGCAAATGCCAATATGGCTTTTGCCCTTTGGGAATAGCTTAACGTCTGGGCAAGTTTTTGACCGTTAGTCGCTAAAGTAGATGCTTCTTTTTTATGGGCAAGAATCCAACGTATGCCATCAGCCAGCGCTTCAGGATTATCAGGTGCAACAAATCTGGTATGTTCTTCAGTAAGCCAGGCTCGTAATGCCGGAATATCGGAAGAAATCAGTGGGCTGCCCGAGGCCAGATATTCCCCAAGTTTGACCGGGCTGGTCCACTGTGCGCTGGGATGATTTGCCGAGGGCGGCAACAAGAGCGCGTCAGCATGCCAAAGGTAAGGAGGAAGCTCGGTTCGAGGCTTATGTCCATGCAAGAAGATGTTCGTCAAGCGTAAATCTGCAATCATGCTCTGTACCAGGTGCAAGTCATCCGGGAGACCGCCTACCAAATGAAAAACCACCTCGGGCAAAAGATTCGCTGCGCCGACAATATCCGGAATGCCTTTGTAATCATACAAATGCCCGCTGTACACAATATTTGGCCAGCTGGCGTAGGGCGATGAGGGCAATATTTCCGGGCGGAGAAAGTTATGTAGATCAACAGCATCAGGCAAAACCAAAATTTTTTCTTCAGGAACACCGATAGCTGCAAAATTGTCCCGCAACACATGAGCTATGGTAACCAGAGCCTTAAATTGACTGTGTAGAGTACCTTTTATAAACGTATTGAACGGTTTTGTATATGTGCCCGGAGAGGCATGTGACTCCGCAACTGTTGGGATGCTCAGAAAACTGCTGAGCCAAGGAAAAATATAGTTGCGAGAAAATACAAAATCCGGACGCGGAAACAAAAGGCGCGGAAACAACTGCCTGGCAAAATCCCAATCAGGGTCAAACACGCGACCTTTGCGAAAGGACGATAACTGCAGCCAACGCATCGGACTATGGAGTGCATACTGATAATCCAACGTTTCCTTTTCCTGTGCCCCCTCTAGGGGTGCGCGGCAAGCTAGGGTCACATCATGCCCTAACATGGCAAAACCTTCCGCCATTTTGATTGTATTAATGGCGTGAGCAAAAGTACTTCCTGCCGTGAAAGCGGAGGCGACAAAAATACGCATAACAAAAATCAATACTCCCTACGAGTGCCAATTAGTAAATAACTATAAGTCATAAAATCTCCAGGTCTGAGCCTACTGATATCCTGCCAAGATTGTTCTTTAAGTCTAAAATGACTGGTTTCCATTTAAAATAAAACATGAGCAATCGCGCAAAATAGCCAGCAGGTAAACTTGCTCATTTCTTTTTGATATGCAATTCTTTGTATGTTGTCCACCATTTATATATTATATCCTACGATTATTGATAAAACTTAACTTACACAAACGTCCCAGCTGTTTCTCGCGTGGAGCGATGCGCATTGGAAAGAAATATTCCATTGAAAACATCATAATTTATTTATTATTATAAACACTTGATTTTTATATTCAAAACTTGCATCTGTACCTGAGTTTTTATCTATAGCAGGAAGGATGGTCCGCACTGTAAACAAATCGCAACCCCAGCGATTAATCAATTGACATAATGCCTTTTGCGAAATTCCGATAGGATCTGATGCTTTTACATTTAAATACCCGTTGCTGTGTTCAAGGATACAAACTCCACCAGATCTGACAGAACTCATCCATTGCCGAATGCAATATTCCAAATTATAGGAATGATCGTATGAATTGCTAAAAACAAAATCAAAATGATCTAGCCATTCCGGTTTTACTTCATGAAAGTCATGCTGCAATGTGTAGGTAAACTGTTCCGCTGTAGGAGAAATATCTGTTCCCCAAACCTCTGCGTTTGTGAACTCCCTGAACAGCATCTGCTCCTTGCCGTTACGCGTGCCATGGCACAGCCCCTCTTTCAGAGGAGTTACATGTTTCAGCAACCACTTTGATAGCATTTCTATATCCCTACTATCAATGGAACTTAATTCAAGTTTCCTCAAGTTGGCCGCTATTTGTATTTCCTTATATTTACTGTAATCAAAGTTACCATCGGCATCGCAATATTGGAAAACTGTGATTTCATGAGCATCAACCCCAAAGGTATCAAATTCCTGCGTCATAATACGCTCTTGGCTATTTTTTGTCAGGAAAGTCCACGAAGGCTTTATGTACACGTCCCCGACACCATTTGTTCTGGGTATTTCTTCAGACTCAATAAGAGCGGAAAAACTTGCCAGATACTCCGCGCGGTCCAGTAAGTATGTTGTTTTGATGGATGAGGAAAGAAAAAACTCCCCCACTAGGGGAAGATTAGGAATAGTACAAACAATTTCACCTTGGCCTTCAGGCAGTTTGGCAGTCTTTTCATGAGGCAATATACCGAGCATAGCTACCGGAGCACTCAGGATGTTGTGAATGATTATATTAAAATTATAGTTGGATATATCCGATTTAGCATCATATTCCAGTGTAATTGTCACTGTTTCACCAGTTTTTACTTGATTGTCCGGCAAACCCGATTCTGATTCCACGCGTGCTTTTGTAAACCGGATATCGCCTGTTCCAGGACGCTGATCTAGGGGTAAGCATCTCGAATCCGTAACATCGTTGCCGGATACTTGCATGCTTCTTCCAACCGTGCGCTGCAAATATTCCCGCATGACCACATTCGCCGCGTCATCCATAACCAAGCCGCCATGTTCAAACAAAAGACCTTGCTCGCACAATCTCTCCATTTGATAAGGACTATGCGAAACGAAAACCAACGTCGCTCCTCCTGCAAGTATTTCCTGAATTTTTACCTGGCACTTTTTCTGAAACATTATATCACCTACCGCCAACACCTCGTCCACCAGCAGAATATCAGCCCGCATGTTGACAGCAATACCAAAGGCAAGTCGTGCCATCATACCGCTGGAATACTGCCAAACCGGCTTGTACAGCCAATCCCCCAGTTCGCTGAAATCTTCCACATTCGGAATGATGTTTTCAATCTCCTTGTTATTCAAGCCCATGATCGTCCCGAGAATGCGGATATTCTCCAAACCAGAAAGCTCCATGCTCATACCGGCTGTAAGTTCAATCATAGGGAAAATTTTACCGCGCACAGCGATACTTCCTTTATCCGGCGGCGTAACGCCTGCCAGTAATTTAAGCAGGGTGGATTTTCCCGCGCCATTGCGACCTAGAATGCCTAAGGAGCCGCCGCGTGGCACAGAAAAAGAAATATCGCGTAAAGCCCATTCGTGATCTGCAACCTTCTTTTTTCTCCAGGGTAAAAATGGCGGTAGACCGTACCGTTTCCATAAACCATGCACTTCAATTATAGGTTCGTCGGTGTTGTGTGTCATATCACGTGCCTCTTTTAGCCAAGTTGGTGTCATTTGATAACATTTCCGCCAATTACATTCATAAAATCACTGCCATACAAAGGTTGCGTTGGTTCAAGACTAATATCCATACGTTCCGGTATCTGTTTATCCCACTTCGGATCACGATATCCGATACAAAAAAGATAAATTGATGTACGCTCTGCGCCATTGGCCGAGCAATATCGTAGTTTGAGTCCATTCTCATCGTACATGTGCTGCATTGTGTCTGGAGTGAAACGCCAAAAATCCTTGTACCCCCCCCCATGTATTTGTTGTATATAAGGGACCACTACAATTACCACATCGCGTGATATGGTGCATAAATTTGCAAAACCTCGGCGGCACTCATATACATGTTCTAAAACTGTATGATTGAAGACACAATCACATATACCGACTAAATCTTTGTGAAGCTCGACTTCCAGATCAAGAACAAAATCAGTCTGTTCATCCTTGTGGAGATTGGTAATCAGATATTTGGACGAGTTTATAAAATAGTTGCGATAATATCTGCCTTCCTTATCCGCGTCACCAGCCCCAGACACGTTGCATATCGTGCCCATGAACAGATTAGAGAATTGCATTAATTCTCCATTAGACCAGATACGGGCCGCACGAAACTTGTTGAAGGCTGGCTCGCCTTCTCGGTAGCTAAAAGCCTGATTTTCCCGTTCGGGCAATGTATTATCACCATGTTGCTCAGATAAAAAGTTGATAATCTTCTTTATCATCATATTCCCATCAATACATATCCGACAAATAGCGGGTAGTGCGAATGAACATAGGCAGGGCAAGTGCCCACACCGCCGCTACAACCAGCAGGTTCCATCCCCAGATTGACCAGTTTGGCCAAGTGTTGTTAAAAAGCACATCCCGAAACATATTCACGCAATGGGCTATGGGGTTGCCGGTTATGGCCCACTGCAAACTTTCCGGCACGATGGCAGCCGAAAAAAAAATGGGCGTGGCGAACATACCGAGCTGGATCAGCACCGGCAAGACCTGAATAATATCCGTACGATAGATGCCCAAAGCCGCCACAAAAAGGCCCAAGCCAATGGCAAAAGCCAATATAGTAAGCCCCAGAAAAGGTAACGCAATATGGTGAATGGAGGGATAATAGCCGTAAAATATAGCAACGCCTTCCATCAATACCAGATAGATGACATAGGTTGTCAGAGGCAGAAGACTTCCCGCACCAACAAAGATCAGCGGGTTAACCGGAATTTTTTTTAAAATACTCACATTGCTTACTAATGACGGATGGACCGCCACGATGGTGCTACTGAAAAGCAGCCAATTTATCAGACCCGAAAAAAGAAAAGGAATCATGGGTACCCCTTCGGGATTGCTCAGGCCAAAGAGCAGGCGGAAAAAGATGAACACAAACAGATAAGCTATAGGGAAGAGCAAAGCCCAGAGCGGTCCCAAGGCTGAACGGCGGTACATGGTTTTAAATTCCCGCAAGAAAATCATTTTGCATAGTGCTAAATTGGGTCTCATTTAAATTTTGTATAACCTTTCTAAAATCTGATATAAAGCGTAAGTAATAATTTTAAAAAGAAAGTCTTTGCAGCCATCTTCTTTTTTCTCATTTTATTCAAATACCACAGCCTGCTTCTCGATGTCAAGAAAAATTCGCATATTTATAAGTTCCATGCTCTGGCCCTTTTAAAAATAATCTTTAATTTGTTTATTTATACAATCATTAATATTTATTTTCATTTATACACATCTACACACCAACAATTGTAATCCCACCTTCACTATTCCAAAAAATCCGCTCATCCCAAGGCTTCTGTTTAGATTCAGGTCTGCGGTCAAAAATAACAAGATAAGCAGGAGCTGTACTGTCAATACTGTTGCGATATTTGGTTATTTGGGCAATGCCCTCTTCAAGAACTTCTTTGGGAGTATCATAATTATGGACAAGTTTTATTTCAATAATATAAATATTTCTGTTGTATTCGACAGCCAAATCCATCCTTCCCCGACCTGCGGCATATTCACGGTCAATACGTCCTCCGCCATTCAACACCCGCTGTAAAAAAGCCATCAAAAGCAAGTGAGGAAACGCTTCGGTATAATCGGATTTCTGTTCCCATACTTCGGAGTTCTTACGCCAGAATTTCTGGAATTCTTTTAAAAGCGCATCCATGTCTAAGGAGCCATCCTCTTTTTCCCATTGCCATTGCGGTTCGGGAATAGCTAATTGCGGGCTATAGGTTATTTGACGTGCAATAACTTCACGATATATGGGGTTCGCCACAGAGGGCGTTCCTTTTTCAAGAACAACAAGTCCCAAATCTAAGCATTGTCTGAATGCATCATTGTCGGCAAGAGAAAGATCCGTTCCGCCTGCAATTAGGGTTTCCATTATTTTTCTGATTGCCGGATTCTCTAAACGATAAGCCAAAGAATCTAAATGGGTTTCTCTTGCAAGGATCATCTGCTCTTCGGCTTCCATGATATGTTCACGCGTTATGGTTTCCCGGCTCCCCTCATCAAGAATCCTCATGGTAGCCCTTTTAAAAAGAGAATTTACAATCCAAGGTTGACCGCGAGATTGCTCCCACACATACTCCAGGGCTTCTTCGGTAATTTTTTGTCCTGTTTCTTCGGTTCTCTGGGCAAAAAGATGCTCCACATTATTCAGGCTAAAATTCCCAATAGTAGCCGAATCTTCTTTTATATTAAAAGGTGAACCCGGATTTACAGGCACTCCTCCCTTTGCTTGAGTGATATAATCTTTGAGATCTCTCATGCCGACTAATGCAATTGATATTGGAAACTTTCCCACATCACGCACGGCAAAACCGCTTCGAAGCTGCCGCAAAAAACCGATTAATGCCTCTCCTTCAAGTACGTCAACTTCATCAATGAGAACGACAAACGGTTTAGGCGCAATTAGTTCAGCCCATTTTTGCATTGTTTTATAGAGTAGTAATTCAGGATTATCTAATGGAAGTTCAGGAATCGGCATATTCGCAGCACGGGCAGATTCGCAAATAGCATTATGCATTATTTTCATTGCTTCTGGCTGTGTGGTTATGCCCTGACAGGCTTCCATGGTAGTATAACATGCTATGGCTTCGCTTCCCGAATTTATAGTACGCATCCAACTCTGCAAAAATGTAGTCTTTCCTGTCTGCCGCGGTGCATGAAGTACCCAATAGAGTTTATCCCTTATATACCTGTCTAACTGTGCGCCCACAAGTCGGTCTTCCGGCGGCAGCATATAGTGATCCCAGGGATTGCAGGGACCGGTTGTGTTAAAAAATCGTACGGCGCGTTTTTGCGGATATTCCATAATCACTCTTTATTTAAACTGTTTAATTGAGTCTCTATTCATGACAATTGTTCAACCTAAATCCGCAGTTCTTTAAATGCATATCTCGTTTTGCAATTTTAAAATCCTCTTCAACCATTATCTTTACAAGTTCAGGCAATTCTACTTTCGGACTCCACCCAAGATTAACCTTTGCCTTAGAATAATCCCCAATGAGAAAATCAACCTCTGCAAGCCTGAAATAGGCCGGATCAATTTGAACAACAATATTTCCTGTTGATCTATCTATCCCCTTTTCGTCTACACCTCCCCCTGCCCATTCTATATCTATTCCTAATTCCTTAAATGACATAGTAACAAAATCTCTTACCGTTGTAGTTTTCCCTGTGGCAATTACATAATCATCCGCCTCTCTCTGCTGAAGCATGAGCCACATCGCTTCAACATAATCGCCTGCGAATCCCCAATCTCTCTTTGCATTGAGATTGCCTAAGAAAAGTTTATCCTGCAAACCGAGCTTTATTCTGGCTGCAGCTCTTGTTATCTTTCTCGTTACAAACGTCTCCCCTCTACGTGGACTTTCATGATTAAATAATATACCGTTACATGCATAGATTCCATAGGATTCTCTATAATTTTTTACTATCCAGAATGCATAGAGTTTTGCAACAGCGTAGGGACTTCTCGGATAGAATGGTGTTGTCTCTTTTTGAGGGAAATCTTGAACCTTGCCGTATAATTCGGAAGTTGATGCCTGATAGAACTTCGTCTTTTTCTCAAGTCCCAGGAGTCTGATTGCTTCAAGAAGTCTTAATGTTCCTATTGCATCCGAGTCTGCAGTATATTCAGGTACTTCAAAAGATACCTGCACATGAGACTGAGCTCCAAGGTTATAGATCTCATCAGGCTTTACCTGCTGTATAATTCTAATCAGATTACTTGAATCTGTTAAATCCCCATAATGTAAAAAAAACTTTTTATTCTCTAAATGTAAATCCTGATATATATGATCAATTCTTTCAGTGTTAAAAGAGGATGCGCGTCTTTTAATACCATGAACTTCATAATCTTTTGAAAGTAAAAATTCGGATAAATATGAACCATCCTGTCCTGTTACCCCAGTGATTAGAGCTCTCTTCATTTAATATTCTCCTTTGTAAGATGCCTTTTTTATTTTTTAAACCTATGTCTGAATTCCCCTCTTCCGGAGGAGTGCCCAACGGGTAGAGTTGTTTTCAAACAATCCCATCCCAATACTCGATAATATCTCTTAAACTATCATTCAACTCTATTCTGTTTTCCCACCCGGTAGTATTTTTAAGTTTTTCATTAGCACCAAAAATTATTTTATTCTCATTAGGTCTTATAAGACCTTGGTCAATTTCTAATTCAACAGAAATATTTAAAATTGAGCAAAAGATGTCAATTATATTGCTAAGTTGTAAACCTCTACCGCTGCATACATTATAGACTTCCCCCTTTTGTCCATCTATAAGGAGTTTATAATATGCATCAACCACGTCTCTAACGTCAAGAAAATCTCTGATAATAGAAATATCCCCTGTTATCAGTTTTTTTTCTTTTTTTAAACCTCTTTTAATATCAACAAGCTGCTTAGCAAAAGAAGAAATTACAAAAATATCTTTTTGTCCTGGTCCTATATGATTGAATGATCTCGTCATGATAATATCCAATCCATATCCATCACTGTAGACCTTTGAAAGATTCTCTTGAGATACCCTTGCTACAGCATAGGGACTTAATGGTTGAAGCGGATATTCCTCCCGTAAAGGAAGTTTTGTTTCATCAAAGATTCCATATTCTTCGGCTGACCCAACAGAAAGGATTCTACAACTTGACGAGATTCTCCTTATTATTTCCATTAGATTCAAAAAAATATTGATATTATTTCTAAATGATAATACCGGATTCTTCCAACTGAATCCAACGCTGCTATATGATGCAAGGTGCAGTAAATATTCAGGCTGGAATTGATATATAAGATCCTCAAGGACTTCAGTATCTAAGAGATCAATCTGCTTAAACTTTACATTGGAATATTCATAATTCTGATAATCTCTTATAGATTGATTAATATCAATCCCTAAAATCTCAGATCTGATTTTATTCTTTTCGAGATATTCTATAAAATAACCGGATACAAATCCTGCAAATCCTGTAATAACTATTCTCATCTTAAACCAACCATATTCAATAATTTTAGTGATGTCAATTCCTTAATTTTTCGTTTTAAAAAGTCATTTTCAAACTTTTTAGCTAACCATTTATATAACATATTTCCTAAAATTGAAAGAGCGCTTACTACGAGCAAAAACAACACCGCAGAAAGAAATCGCCCCAAAAAAATTTCCCCGCTAATTGCAATAAACCGGTTCCTTAATGGTCCGTGAATAACAAACATAATCATGGAAATAGAGCCATAATAAAATAAAACTGTTTTTAATTTTTTAGTTTTATGCAATATAAAGGGTAAAATTTTTGATAATCCCCAATAAAAGAGTACCGTAACAGTTAGAAATGTCAACGGAAAAAAGGGCTTGTAAAAATTACCCAATGCGAAAATTATCAATGACAACACCACAAAAATAGGATGAATTTTTCCCCATGGGTTCAGCGCTAACAAAATTCCCAAAGCAAATTCCGGCAAATGTCCCGGAGCATTTTGAAATAATCTAATGTCTACATCAGGGCTATATATGTATTGGGAAATGTATATCCATACATAAGAAATAAGACAAATCAAAACAAATGCCTTGATATGATATTTCTTGATTATTTTAAATAACAGAGGAAATAAAAGGTACAACTGAAATATCAGTCCGAAAAACCACCAAGGTCCTACTAAACTCATCCCTGATTCCGGAATTAATGTATGTATAAATAATAATTTATATAGAAACTCCCTATAATGAAACCAACTAAGCAGTTTTCCATTAAGAATGATTTCATATAAAAATAAAAAAACAAATCCGGTAATCAATAATGGATAAAGCTTTTTGAGGCGTTCAAGCATAAATATGATCCAACTCCTGCTTTTATTTTGCATTGACAAAGCAAGGCCAACTCCACTTATAAAAATAAATAATTGAACGCCATAGTGCCCAAAATAAGAAAACAATAAATTGATAAATTCTAACGGATACTGCGCCAATCCTTTATATAGATTAATTATTCTATCCGCACTAAAACCCCATTCATTTTCTCCCGTACGTGGCGGCATCCAGTGAAAAAAGTTATGAAGAACTATAAGCAATATTCCTATACCTTTATATATTAATGTATCTTCTTTAGTAATGTTAGTTATTTGCATAAATCTATTGCTTAATTAACATTAAAAAAATATCAAGAGTATTTTATGTATATAATTACCTAAAAATTAATGTATAATTTATAGCAAATAATCTATCCCATATTATCTCTAAGTGCTAAAAAATCTATCTTTAACATTAAAATCAAAATAGACTAAGTTGCCTGAAATAAATTATTTAACAAATTATGACTTTACAAATATCGGGCTTAATGCAATTGTCTAAATCTATTATTTTACTTTTCTACTTACGAGTATTATAATACAATGGGAAATTAATTTAATGAAATATAAATCGAATAATATTGATAGTGTTCCGGATTTAAAGCATAAACTTATTATAGTTTTTTCCGCTATATTCGCCATATCATTTATTGTCATTTCTATTGCAAGTTATAACGTTAGCAAGTTAATGCTTAGAAAAAACATTAATGCCCAAACTGAGGAATTTGTTTATACCCGCGCTAATGAGATCGATAGTTGGATTTTACATCTTATTTCAATAGTTAGTACTTTCACTAACATTATTAAAGAAATGCCGGCAGATAAATATATAACTCCGGAATTATTAAAGGTATATGAAAACAATAATACTTTTGCCGATATATATTATGTTACTGCCTCAGGGAAATTAATCAGCGCCGAGTCATGGAGGCCTAATACCGAATATAATCCGTCTTCAAGGCCGTGGTACTCTACTGCTGTAAAAGAAAAGAAGACTTCGGTTTCCCCTGTTTACATTGATGTAGAAACACAGAACCTTACTTTTTCAATTTCATCTCCCATATTCAATGAAAACAAAACATTACGGGGAGTTATTGCTGCAGATGTACACTTAAAGGCGCTTGAAGAAAAACTCGATCAAATTAAACTCAACGGAATGGGATTTGCAGCGCTTATTGATAGTTCAGGAATTGTCCTTGCTCACAACGATAAATCTTTAATCGGGAAAAATCTATCTGAAGACCCAAAGTATAATTCAATTATCAAAGAAGTAATTGCTAAAGAAGACGGTAAATTATACTATAATGTTGACTCTGATAGACTCTTTATTTTTACTAAAATTAATTCCTCCGGATGGATTTTTGGAATTGTTCTAATAAAGGAAGAAATATATTCCGAACTAAATGTTCTTGCTTTAAAATTCTTCATAATATTTGTTATATCTCTCTTTATTGTTATTTTCACTGCAAAATATTTTACTACAAAACTCACTTATTTTATAGATGTACTTGAAGATACTGTTGAGTTACGCACTGCCGAACTTCAAGAAAAAATTACGCAAGTGGAGTATCTTTCATTAACGGATCCGCTTACAGAGATAGCAAACAGACGAAAGGTTGAGCTTACGCTTAAAGCTGAAATAGATAGAACGCGGCGAACAGGAAAACCTCTCTCTGCTATTATGATTGATATAGATCATTTTAAGCAAATTAATGATACCTATGGCCACGAGACCGGCGACATAGTTCTAAAAAAATTTGCAAAAACAATAAACTGTTCCATTCGTATAACAGATCTTGTCGGACGTATAGGCGGTGAAGAATTTTTAGTAATATGCCCTGAAACAGATGCTTCCGAAGCTGCTATTCTTGCAGAAAAGTTAAGAGCAACTATAGATTCCCTTAAATTTGAAACTATACCAGGAGTTACCGCCTCATTCGGATGTGCGGATCTTTTTCATGGAGAAAATTCTTTTGACCCGCTTGTATCCAGATCTGATAAAGCTCTATATAAGGCTAAAGAAAACGGACGCAATCGAGTCGAAATATACTTAGACTAAATTAAAATATCCAGAATAGCGAATGTTCTGTTTTGCCGTTGTCATTTATATATTTATATAAGCCTTTCAGTATTGTAAACTTCTTAAAATAACCGTCATCTTCTGTTTCATAATCCCAAAGTATTCCCCATAGGGTTCCCCTTGCATGATATCTTCGTTCGGGATATTTTACTTCATTGTAGAGAGCGCCAAGTAGCCACATCCTTCTATCAGAGCCGAAAGATCTATCTTCATTGCGATAGTAGATAAGCCCAAGGATTCCAAGATCAAAATTGTCTCCGCCATCCTTGCTAAAAAAACTTAAAACAGGCGGTAAAACCAAATAAGAAGAATCACTATCACTTGAGTACCAGTAAATTGGAAGTATTCGGTTATGGAAATAATCTCCATCTCTTTCAATTCCTGCTAACCATAAAAATGCATCAATATCATAGTATCCGGTTTTTTTATAACTTTCATATTTGAAAAGCAGACGCCAAAGCATCCTCATCTCTTTATAGTTTTCTTCAAAATCAAATTCTATAGTTGTGAAGAGAAAAGAGTATTCATCGGATCTGCTGTTATTACTCAAATACTTTTTATGATCATATATGTATAAAATATTCTCTCTTTCATAGTTTTTAGATCTATGCCAATATGTTCCTGCTATAAATTTAGTCTTACCATCCTGGTCTTCATTAAAATATGATAATGCGGGAAATATTATCAAACTTTTACTGTCAGGCTCTACACTTCTTCTATAGAAAGGCAAAAACATAGATGAGTATGATTCACCTGTGCCGTCATTCCAATTCTTGCTCCAGAAAAACGGAAAAATTCTAAAGCCGTTTCTATCCGGCGAACTGTACCAGTTTATAATAGGCCAGAGTATGCTCTTGTCATGATAATCCTCAGAAGACTCATATTCATCAATATAAAGATTTATTAAATACAATTTGAAATACGATTGGTCTTCTTTCTGCATCAAATAAAACGGGAATATAACAAAGTATTCTGTTTTAGTATCTTCGGATAGATACGAAACAAACAATGGAAGAAATACATATACCTTATCCTCGCTATTTTCATTCCATGTGAGCCACGTCAATGGAAAAAATCTAACATGCTTTTGAGAATCTGCTTTTTCATACGCAATCCATCCAAAGAGTATTTTCCATCCCCAAAAAAACTCCGAGTTTTCCCTCCCCTTTCTCTCTACTCCTGATGTTAAACCTGTCTTTTGCTCAGACTCCGAATCAATATTTTCATTATCCGATACAGTTTCTTGAGATATGTTCGAGATATTATCTTTTGAGCCGAATGGATTTTTAATCGGAACTCTACTCGAAGAACTCCAAACCTCATACAGCCATGAAGTTTCACTATCAAGATACCAGTTATCATCTTTATTTGTCAGACTTGCAGAAACACTCGGATTAAAGGGACCCATATATGCTGACTTTGCAATCCCTAAGCCATTTATATATATATCACTTTGCTCATCCTTATATTGATAATAGAGCGGAAGTATAAGCCTCCCTTGACTCTCTTCGGATCTCCATGACCAATATAGCGGGAGAAAATGTGTATAATAAAAATTCTCTCCTCCAACAACTTCATTATCTCCTTTAACATCTTTAACAACATTTTCAACATAATCGTCTCTGCTGTAATACAGCCATGACCATATAGTACTGCCGGATTCACGCCAGGCATAATAATGAAATATGCCAAAAGTGTAACCCTCTGTCTCTGTTGCGCCTGATGGTTTACAATAAAATGGTATGTAGTATTTATATCCGTCCTCGCCGGTTTGATGAAATACAAACGGTATAAGCCAAAACCTGTCAAGCTCTCCATCCGTATTGCTCGCCCAATCTATTAACCATGCCACATTTGTATGTGTGCCTTCAATTCTGTCATTGCTTCTAAAAAAAACAGGTATTATGGGAAACCAAAAGTTTGAGTATATATACTCATTACTATTCTCTTCCCGAATTATTTTTCTGCCAAAGAGAAGTGTCACTGTATATCCGTCATTCCCACTCTTCCAAAAATAAAATGGGAAAAACCAAAACCTCTTCATGCTGTCGGATTCATCTTCTCTGTCCCACGAATAATCCAATATCCAAAAAATATTTCTGTGACCGCCATATTTATCTGTGTAGTGAAATGTAAGCGGAATTACCGGCGCCCACCATAAATGTTCTTTCTCTTCGTATGATGTTGTCTCTCTCCAACTTACAAACAGTGGATTTACCCAGAGATATTCTCCATAACTACGTTCCGGATTAGTTTTACTGCTGTGATAAAATATAGGTAATATTGTCTGATATGAATCTATCCAATTACTACGAAAGTCCTTTCCCCACCATATTAAAAAGAGTAAAGACCTATCCGACGTATCAGTACTTATTGATGAGTAATAGAGAGGTAAGACAATATATGACTTTTTTTGATCTCCGTCGGTTTCAAAATATGAAAGGAGCAGCGGTAAAAGCGTCATAGACCTATTATCAATTTTACTATCTAATCCATAATAGAAAGGAAGAAATCGCGTTGATGTATATTTGGGGTAATCAGTATATTTATATAACCAAAGGACCATTAAAGAGTAATGATTCTCCCACTCCTCCTTTTCAATAAAGAAAGCCTTTATAGGATATTTTTCTTCTTTTTCTCTCCCATATATTTTATGTTCACCTTCATCCAAATCATCCCATGAACGTGCAAAGCCATACTCATAGCAGCATAGCGCTAAAAACAACGCTGCAATTAAAATTATATATTTCTTCATACATTATCAGTTAATACATCTCTCTATTTAATATCAACTATTTTCTTTTCACGTCATCGCGAGCCATGTTTTAAGTTTGTCTGTAACATAGTGTAAACTTGGCGTGGCGATCCAGAAAAAAAATTTTTTCCGTCTGGACTTTGTTACTGGATTGCCACGCCGAATTTACATTGTAGTACCAAATGAACCTAAATACGGCTGGCAATGACGTACTATTTAACGAAGCGCACTGAGGTGGTAATGAACTTTATTACAATACGAAAATAAATGAATTGAAAATTACAATAACTCATTTTCATTTGTCTATGATATTAAATGTATAGGATTAAGGCATGTCTACATATTCAAATAAAAACGATAAAATATACTATAACATATACAAGTCCCAGAAAAGCACAGGTAATCTTCTTCTGATTCATGATAACGGGCAATCATCAAAAATTTTTGATTCCGAAATAAAATTTTACAGCAGCTATTTTAATACAATGACTGTTGACCTTTCGGGCCATGGGAAGTCAAATCCGTCCTCAGATAAAAAAAATAATTTCTGGGTAAGCAATGCTATTGCAATATCAGAATTATGCGAAAAAGTTAAGTTTAAAAGATTTTCTGTTATAGGTATCGGCGGTGGCGGATTAGTCGGACTTAATATTGCTCTTATAAATCCTAATATTATAAAAAATATATTTGCAGAGAGCATTCCCGGACTTGAACCTGACTTGAATTATATGAACAGCATATTACAATTCAGGGATAATATAAAAGACAGCGATAAAAAGAATTTCTTTTCATCTTTGAATGGATCTAAATGGGAAAAAATTTTAGATGAAGACAGCGCCATGCAACAGACTTTCACTGAAAACGGCGCTAATTACCTCATTGGAGATTCAAAACAGATCAACTCACATGTACTCCTTGCAGGAAGCAGCGGCTATGACCTTATTCCTGATATAGAAGATAGATTATACAAGGTATCGGATTTACTAAAAAAAACACAAGTCCATATATTCAGCCCTGCAAAATACCCGCTTATAATAAATAAAAACCATGAGTATAGGACAGTTACTCTAAACTATCTCTTTGACTAAATCTATTTTTTATTTTCTTCGTCTATTTCTCCATTAAGAGACTTTTTAAAATTCCTGATACCTGTACCTATATCCTGTGCGATTGAAGGCACCTTTTTTGCGCCAAAAAGAACAAGAATGATGAGAAAAATCATTACAAGCTCCATCATTCCCGGCATCCAAGCATAGTTTAAAGTAATATTGTCATACATAATTAAACCTCTTATTATAACTTATAAGTTCACTTTAAGGTCATTAATATCTTATATCTAAAAATATCAATCTTTTTTATTTGTTATATTTATAAATACGATATTTTGGATTTCTTTCGGTTGTTCTATGAATGCTGCCCAAGGTGCCCAAGGTGTTGCCTTGGGCTGGGTTATGCTGCCCTTTCAGGGCGGACAATGGAATAATCGCCAATTAACCCAAGGGGTTGTCTAATCGTGTTCGGAAGAAAATATTAATTGGTGTAAATGGGGGATATTTTTTGCTTCTACTTTTAATGAATGGCCGCAAAAGGCTGAAAGCCTTATATAACCCAGCCCAAGGCAACACCTTGGGCAAAATAACAAAGGAGATGCAATCGTTATCAAAATTGTATGTTCATATCGTTTTCCATATACAATACAATGTTGATTTTGATGAAAAATATATTTGGATATAATTATATGTATAATTATATTGCCCAAACGAATAGTAGATGCAGGCGACCGAGGGCGGTCGCCCCTACAAGTATCATTAACCGTTAACCAATGAATAACTCATCGCACCCTGCGAAAAATTAAAATGTATATGTTACAGGGCTTCGATTCTTGCCATCTTGGCATTGATAATATTTTTCAGATAATCGTACTTTGATGCTAACAGGATAACATCTTCCTGCATGGTTTTTGCAAGATCCGTCGTTAAATAATACTCAAACCACGATTGAATGGTAGAAACAGGATAACCCGTTTTTAAATGAATAACACCATCTGGAGTACAAGAATCTGTGCCCGCTATCCATATTTCTTTGACTTTAGTTTTAAAATTATCTTGATCTCCCCCTGGGGTTGAATTCAAAGCATTAAACGCAGCTATAATATCTGCAAGATATGCCGATGTAGCGTCATAAACCTTGATGCTTGTGCCTGGAATTAATTCATAATCATGCACTACCACGTCATCATCACTATCGCCTCCGCAACTGCTCAGTGTCGCTGCAGCTCCGCAGCCAAAGGCTATCGCGGCTGACATAAGCAAGGGTGCGCCTTTTTGGGCAAATGCGTTTACGGATTTTTTCGCAGCTTGCGCAGTTTTGACAAATTGCTCTATCAAGAAGTAATAAATCGAAATAGCTGCGGCAGTAATTAAAGAAAATAAAAGTTTACAAGGAAAGGTTATACTGACTGACTGACTGACTGACTGACTGACTGACTGACTGACTGACTGACTGACTGACTGACTGACTGACTGACTGACTGACTGACTGACTGACTGACTGA
>JGI24702J35022_10000948_pt1 | contig 18079 bp, 13 predicted proteins | sample TergutTh196P4_FD_35022 | JGI IMG/M metagenome (IMG submission 35022)
GTGGCTTCACAGCAGCCTTGGGTATGTGCTGCAAACCCCCCATCTTTTCACGGGGACGATCCGTGACAATATACGTTACGGCAGGCTTTCCGCCGGCGACGGGGAAGTTGAAGCCGCAGCAAGGACGGTCCACGCGGACAGGGTAATCGCGAAACTGGAAAAGGGCTTTGACACGGAAGTCGGCGAGGGAGGGGACCGTTTGTCCACCGGGGAAAAACAGCTCATTTCCTTTGCGCGGGCGGTCCTTGCCGATCCGAAGATCTTCATCCTTGACGAGGCGACAAGCTCCGTTGACACCGAGATGGAAATGCTTCTGCAGGACGCCATTCACCGCCTTCTGGAGGGCCGCACCAGCTTCGTCATCGCCCACCGGCTTTCAACCATACGCAACGCCGACATTATCCTCGTTGTCCACGAAGGCAAAATTATCGAGAGGGGAACCCACGCGGAACTCATGCAAAAACGCGGTTCCTATTACGGACTCTACACGCGCCAGTTTGAAGAAGAAGCCGAAGAGGAAGCACTGAGGGGATAACAGGCTTGCCCGGACGCCGCCGGGCCGCCTCGCAAGCCCGCGCCGGTATTGAAATTTGGCATATCCGCATATATCATACGCCTATGGCAATTGTTTCATTGCTGCTGAACATGACCGGCGGCCTTTGCATGTTCCTCTTAGGAATGAAGATAATGAGCGACGGCATACAGAAAAGCGCCGGCGACCGCCTGAGAAAAACGCTGAATTTCATGACAGGAAACCGCTTTGCCGGGGTGCTGACCGGTTTCGCCGTTACCGCGGTCATTCAGTCATCGTCGGCAACCACCGTTATGGTGGTTTCTTTTGTAAACGCGGGGCTTTTAACCCTTACCCAGTCAATCGGGGTAATCATGGGCGCCAACATAGGCACAACCGTTACCGGATGGATTGTGTCCCTGCTTGGGTTTTCGATAAACATTTCAAATCTTGCTTTGCCCGCAGTCGGTATAGGTTTTGTCTTCAGCGTAATAAAATGGAAATATAAAAGCCTGGGCGAGTTTATTATGGGGTTCGGGCTCCTTTTTATGGGGCTGCATTACCTGACCCATGAAATGAGCACCATAAATTCCATTATCAATTTTGACGCTTTGTCCGCATATACAGAAATGGGCGCTTTGTCCGTGCTGATGGGCGCGGGCGCCGGGCTTGTGATGACGCTGTTTATCCATTCATCCAGCGCTTCGGTAGCAATAGTCCTGACAATGGCCTATAACGGAATAATAAGTTACCTGATGGCGGCCAGCATGGTTCTCGGCGCCAGCATAGGCACCACCATTGACGCGGTGCTAGCTTCAATCGGCGGCAGGGCCGATGCAAAAAGGTCCGCCCTTTTCCATGTGCTGTTTAATGTAATTGGAACAATGTGGGCGCTTCCCCTGCTCATTCCCCTGCTTAAGCTGGTTGATTTTTTAACACCGGGGGAACCCATACTGGAAATTGCGAAAACCTGGAAACTGGGGGCGCCCCTTGGTTTTGGGGTTACCGCGCACCTAGCCATGCTGCATTCCATTTTTAAGATACTGAATACTTTGCTGTTTCTGCCGTTTGTAAATTATTTTCCCAGAATCGCCTCGCTGATAATTAAGGAAGACAAATCAAGGGGCAAACCAAAAGACAGCGGCATCCATTATGTTCTAAGCTCCTTTTCCGGAACCAGGCCCGGCACACCGGAACTGAACATGATTCGCGTGGAAAAAGAAATCCGGGATATGGCGGGCATTGTGTCATCCATGTACGCCCGCTTCAGCGCCCTGCTGCGCGATCTGCGCGAAACCGAAGACAGGGAAAGCGCCGTTGCCAGTTTTTGCGAGGAAATGAAACAGAAGGAAGAATATGCCGATGAAATGAGGGAGACCCTCACCGGCTTTTTGATGGACTGCACCCGCGAGCAGCTAAACCCGCGAACGGAGCAAAAGGTTGCCCGGCTGCTGCGCGTCATCGGCGATATTGAGGAAATGAGCGACGAATGTTACGGAATCAGCCTTCTGCTGGGGAAGAGCGTCCGGAAAAAACGGATTTTCAAAAACGAGGAAATGGACGAGCTGGTCCCCTATGTCAACCAGGTTGAGGGGTTCCTCGGCCTGCTGCATGACAGGCTGGGGCAGAACCCGACGGCCGAACTGACGGCCAGCGCAAAAAAACTGGAAGCGGACGTGGGAAAGTCCCGCAAGCAGCTACAGAAGCTCAGCCGCAAGCGCATCGAGGCGGGAAAGAACCTTCAGACAGAGCTGCTTTTTATTGACCTTGTCCGCCGCATCGAAAAACTCGGCGATTACTGCGTCGGCATTACGGAAAAAATTTCAAGCTGACAAACAACAACGGGGAACTGGAAATGGGGAAAAATTTCTTGACAATATTGCTTGCGGGCCTGACGCTCCTTTGCGCATGCAGGCCGAAGGATTCGGCGGGCCGCCCGGCGCCGGCCGGGGAAGAAAGGGCTTTTTCGGTGCTGGTTTACATTACCGGGGTAGCCGCCGGAAGCCCGACCTATGAAATGCTTGCGGAAGGGGCGCAGGAATTTGCAGATGAACACGGCAATGTGAAAATAAAGGTATACGAGGCGGGCTTTAACCAGGCCGAATGGGAGGAGCAGCTGCGGTCAATGGTTTCAGGCGGCGAATACGATCTGGTGCTCGGCTCCAATCCCTCGCTGCCCGAACTGTGCGCCAGCGTGGGAAAATCGTTTCCCGCCCAGAAATTCATCATCACGGACGCCCAGTACAGCGGCAGCCCACAGATAAGCACCTACCTGTACAACCAGTACGAGCAGTCCCTGTTTCTTGGCTATCTTGCCGGGCTTGTCACAACGAGCGGCATGCCCTTTGCCAACGAGTCAAAACGGGTCGGTTTTATCGCCGCCCAGGAATACCCCCTGCTGACCAGGCACATTGTTCCCGGTTTTCTTGAAGGCGCCCACCGCGCCGATCCGGACATCGAACTGGATTTCCGCGTTGTCGGCAACTGGTTCGACGCGAACAAAGCCGCGGAACTTGCCTCCGGAATGATAAACTCCGGGGTTGACGTTTTTACGTCAATTGCCGGCGGCGCGGCGCAGGGCATCGTGCGCGCCATAAAGGATCGCGGCGCCTACGCGGTCAGTTTTAACACCAGCGAATACGGCCAGGCGCCGGGCTTCATTATCGGCTGCGGCATTATGGAACAGAAAAAACTGGTTAAGGAAATACTCTCCGACGTTCTTGCCGGAAAGATTCAATACGGAAGCTCAAGGACCGTCGGGGTAAAAGAAGGCTACCTGAATTTTATTTTTGACGATCCTGGCTACCGCGATTATGTGCCAGCCGAAATACAGGAAAAATTCGCCGCGTTCATGGACGATTTCCGCTCGGGCCGCATTGAGTATACCGTTCCGCCTCTGTAATATATTTCCCGATGAGCAGCGACCGTGCCGTTGAATTTCGCGGTATCAGTAAAATTTATCCCGGCAGTGTAAAAAAGGCCAATAACAGCGTCAGCCTGTATCTGCGAAAGGGGGAGATCCTCTGCATAGCCGGGGAAAACGGCGCGGGCAAGACAACCCTGATGAAAATCCTGGGCGGCCTGGAAACGCCCAGCGAAGGCGAAATTTTAATAAACGGAAACCCCGCCGCAATTGATTCGCCGCTGGCGGCGCGCAGGCTGGGCATAGGAATGGTTCACCAGCACTTTATGCTTTTTCCCGACTACACCGTCGCTGAAAATATTGTCATGGGAACGGAGCCGAGAAAGTTCGGGTTATTTTTTGACAGGAAAAAAGCGGCGGCTGAAGCCGCAAAGGTTATCAGCGCCCATCAGTTTACCGTTGAGCCGGGAAGGCCGGTGGGGAGCCTCAGCGTGGGGGAAATGCAGCAGGTGGAAATATGCCGCCTCCTCTACCGGAACGCGCAGATAATCATCCTGGACGAACCGACCTCGGTACTCACAGAGCATGAGGCCGCCGCGCTTTTCAGCACCCTAAGGGTTCTGGCCTCGCGGGGGAAATCCCTGTTCCTTATTACCCACAGGCTGCGGGAAATTAAAACCGTTTCGGACAGGGTCGCCGTTCTGCGCCACGGCGGGATTGCCGGGATCCGGGACACAAAGGAAACCGACGAGTATGAAATAGCAAAGCTGATGACGGGAAGCGGCCTTGCCGGGAATGAATTTTCCCGGAAACCCGGCCCGGAAAACAGCGGCCCCGGGAAAACAGGGGAGCCTGTTATCGCCTTTGACGGCGTTACGGTCCTAAGGCGCAGGCAGGAGCGGCCGCTTTTGAACCGGCTTTCTTTTTCGGTACGGCCCGGCGAAATAGTCGGCTTTGCCGGGGTCGGGGGAAACGGGCTTGGGGTGCTTGAGGCGGTGCTTGGAGGGTTCATCCATCCGGCAGGGGGAAAAATTACCCATAACGGAAAGGATATATCGCGCCTCAATATACGCCGCCTCCGCAACCAGGGGCTTGCCTATGTGCCGGCCGACCGCCTCCGCGTGGGAAGCGCCCCGCAGGCCTCCATCAGCGAAAATATCATTATCGACCGGCGCGGGGAATTTTCCCGCATGGGCGTTCTGGACAGGGGGAAGATACGGAATTTTTCCGGCGGGCTAATCAGGCGCTACAATATCACGGAGGCCGGCGGGGAAAGCCCGGCGGCGGTTCTCTCGGGCGGCAATCTTCAAAAGCTGATCCTGGCCCGCGAAATCGACCGGTTCAGGGACTACTTTGTTTTTTCCGAACCGACATGGGGCCTGGACATTGCCGCAGGAGGTTTTGTCCGGTCGGAAATAATGAAGCTGCGTGAAAAGGGCGCGGCAATTATCCTTATTTCAACCAATCTGGATGAAATTCTCGCCCTTGCCCTCAGAATCATTGTGATGTACCGGGGCAGGGCCGCCGCGGAATTCAGCAACGCGGCGCCCGGGGCGGACGCCGTTTCCCTCAGGGAAAATATCGGCAGCTGCATGCAGGGGCTTTTGCCCGAGGGGGCGGCGTTGTGAAGGAATCTTCCCCCGTAAGCGGCCCTCCCGACGCCCGGCAGGCAAACCGGATGTCGGGGATCTTTCGGCCCGGCCTCGCTTTTTCAGGCGGCATCATCGCCATCACGTTCATCGCCCTTTTGTTTCTTGCCGCCCTTGCCTGCCTGCTGAGCAAAACCCCGGGCCGGGCCCTGTATTTTTACTTCGTCGGCCCGTTCCGCAGCGCCTACAGTCTCGGTGCCCTGCTGAACGGCGCGATTCCGCTGATTCTCGGCGGCCTCGGCGTCAGCGTCGCGATGAGGGCCGGCAGCCTGAACCTCGGCGGGGAGGGGCAGATCTATTCGGGGGCCTTTGCCGCGACCGCCGCGGCCCTGGCGCTGGAGCGTTTCGGTTTTTTCGGCGGGCTTGCCGCGGTTTGCGCCGGGGTTTTTTTCGCAGGGGCGGCGGCTTCCTTTTCGGGCTTCTGCAAGGCCCGCTGGAATACCAACGAGCTTATCACCTCTTTTCTTCTTTCCAACGCCCTGATACTGATTGTCAATTACCTGGTTAACGGCCCCTTTCTCGATCCCGAAACGAATTTGCAGTCAACAAGGAAGATCGCCGCAGGCCTCAGGCTTCCCCGGTTTTGGCCCCCGGCGGATGTCAGCTCCGCGCTGCCGGTCGCCGTCGCGGCGGCGGCCGCCGTTTATTTTTTTCTGAAGGAAACCAAACTCGGCTATGAGCTGAGAATGGCCGGCGCGAATGAAATGTTCGCCCGTTACGGCGGAATCAACACCCGGCTGAACACGGTGCTTGCCATGTTTCTCAGCGGCGCCTTTTACGGCCTTGCCGGAGCGCTGGCAGTATTCGGCACATACTACGGAACGGTAAAGGAATTTTCCTCGGGGCTCGGCTGGAACGGCCTCGCGGCGGCGCTTATGGCCGACTTTAACCCCCTCGCGGTGATTCCGGCAAGCCTTTTTTTATCATGGATTTCCACCGGCGCGAAAATAGCCATGCAGAATTCGGACATTACTTTTGAAACGGCGTCCGTTGTCCAGTCTGTCATTTTCTTTCTGGCTACAAGCGCGGTCCTGCGGGGCCTGTTTAAAAAAAAGGGGGGGCTGTGAAAAACCTGCTTCCCGCCCTGCACAGCGCGGTGGTCATCATAACGCCGCTCCTTTTTGCCTCGGCCGGGGGCCTTTTTACCGAACTTGCCGGAATGCTGAATATCGCCCTTGAAGGCCTGCTCCTTGCCGGGGCGTTTTCCGCCGTCGCCGCAGTTCATTACACGGGGAATTTGGCCGCAGGGCTTGCCGCCGCGATACTCGCTTCCCTTTTTCTGTCGGCGCTTCTCGCCTTTGCGACATTGAAGCTCCGTTCCAATTTATTTATCACCGGCCTCGCGGCCAACCTTCTGGCGGCCGGCCTTACCGTTATCCTTTCGCAGTCTTTGTTCAATACAAAAGGCGTTGTGGCCCTGCGTGACTTCCGCTATCCGAGGCTTTTTGCCATTCCCGTAATCGGCGATATTCCCGTAATAGGGGAGCTGCTTTCCGGGCACAGCGCGTATGTTTACTCAGGCTGGCTGCTGCTGCTGCTATCCTGGATTGCGATTTACAGAACGCCCTTCGGGTACCGCCTGAGGGCCTGCGGCCGGCATTCCGCCGCCCTGGAATCCCTGGGCGTCAGGCCCGGCGTTTACCGGTGGGCGGCATACCTCATTTCGGGATTTTGCTGCGGCATCGGGGGATCTTTTCTCAGCCTTAACCTTGGCGCCTTTGTCCCCAACATGACGGCGGGCAAGGGCTGGATCGCCCTGGTTGTCATTTTCCTCGGGGGCCGCAAGCCGCAGGGCCTCCTTGCCGCGGCCTTTGTCCTGGGCCTTGCCGAAGCCCTTTCAAACTATGCCCAGGGCGCGCGGCGCTTCAGCGTCCCCTCTGACATAATTCTTGCAATACCGTACCTGCTTACCCTGCTGGCAATGGTCGTTTCGTCGGCCTGGGTAAAAAGGAAAAGCCGGGTCAGCTAGTGTCCTATCCGGTTTCCGTTACCGAGATATTCCGGAATTCTCCCGGCGTTAAGCCGGTAAATTTTTTAAAAATTTTTGCAAAATAATTCTGGCTGTTAAAACCCACCTGATAACAGACTTCTTTGGAACTGTAATTCTGGAGAAGAAGTTTTTTGGCCATCTCAATACGCTGCTCCGCAATAAGTTCGGTACAGGTCTTGTTTGTATGGCGGTGCAGCAATTTACTCAAATAAAAAGGGGACACCCCTATTTCCTTGGCGACGCTGCCCAGGGAAATTTCCTTCTGGTAATGCGCGTAAATATACAGCAAAGCGTTGTCAACAAAGGAGTTTTTGTTTTGATCCCGGAAATCCTGTATCATTATACCAAACTGCTTTATATACGACAAAAGGGCGGTTTCAAGGTGTCTTGGCTGTTCCAGTTCCAGGATTGCCGCGTCTGCCGCCAGCCTGCTGCCAAGAGTGGGAAAAGTCCGGCCCAGTTCCTGTTCCAGCAGAATCATCATTTTATACGCTTCTTCCCTGGCCTGCTGAAATTCATTGTCAGACAGCAGAAAAAGGGCTATTTGCCCGGTGAGTTTTTTTAACTGATCGTCCTTGTCTTCCAGAACGGCGCGGACAAGCATCTTTGACCATATTTTAAGGTTTTCCGAAGACGGCCCCGCCGGGGATAACTGCCCGGGAATGTCGTAATTCTTAATTTTAATATTCTCTTCCATGGCATTCTTTAACGCGATTCTCGCCTGACGATAGGCATTTGGCCACCCGGCGGCGCTTTCCAGCGGTTTGCTGACACCGATATTGTAATCCCCGTAACCCTGCTTTTTAAGAAACTCCTGAATAAAGCCGCAAATATTTTCAATTACATCGTTTTGCACCGGGCCTTTAATCATAACGCATAATATGGACTGGTTATTAAAAAACCCGCTGACCAGCTTGTTTCCAACCTCTTCAAGCGCGTTCTTAATCATGCCGTGCAGCCTGATACAGCCGCTCTTTTCCGATATTATCAGGCAAAAACCGCCATGATCTTCCAACCCCCAAAAGGCCAGCATCCTGAATAATTCAGGCGCCTGGCCGTTCGCGATAACCTCATAAATGAAATCATGCTCCACCAGGGGGCGTATGCTTTCCATCCGGTTAAGCAGCTTGGTCGCCGTGGAATCCGCTTCATGACTGCTCTTTTTTCTTGCGATACTAGCATTGACCGCCTGTCTGAGAGTTTCCAGCCTGGTGGGCTTGAGAAGGTAATCCTCAACCCCCAGCTTAATTGCCCGCTGGGCGTATTCAAAATTATCGTAGGAGGAAACAATGATGAAGCTGGTTTTTGGCTGCTCGTTTTTAATTACCGCAATAACTTCCAGCCCGTTAATGCCGGGAATGCCTACATCAACCAAAACAAGATCGGGCTTCTCCAGCCTGGCAAGATTAATCGCGTCAATTCCATTGCCTGCCTCGGCAACCACGGACAGTTCCGAAAAATTGTTTCGCAGCATAAGGATTAGGGCCTGCCGTTCAATACACTCGTCTTCAACAACCATTACGGTATACATTAGCGGTATTCCCCCTCAGAAGTTAAAGCAGATCCGTCGGCGGTAATGGAAATGGTTATCAGGGTTCCGACATCTTCGGTGCTTTCAATATGAAAATTAGCCGACTTCCCGTAAAGAATCTCAATTCGCTTTTTTGCGCTGGCCAGGCCAAAATGGTTTCGTTCAAGCGGGGTTTTGGAGGGGTAAAAATCACCGCTTAACAGCTCTTCAATCTTTTCATCTTTGATGCCCTTTCCGTTATCCTCCACGGTAAGGTACAGGATGCCGTTTCTCCGGCTTACCGAGACGTTTACCATCGCGCCCTGCACCATTTCTCCTACTCCGTGCAGAACCGCGTTTTCAATCAAAGGCTGAAGTAACATTCCCGGCAGCAGCACGTTCGGTACCTGCGGATCCGCGGCCAGTTCAAAATTGATTCTGTCCCCAAAACGCAGCTGCTGTATATGGATGTAATTGCGGACGCATTCCAGTTCCTCATAAAGGGTTGACAAATGGTTCGACTTGTCAAGGCTGTAACGCAGCAGGTTAATGGTTGTTTCCATAAGTTCCGCAGTCTGCCGGGCGTTTTCCATACCGGCAATCTGGGTTATCATACTGAGGGTATTGAATAAAAAATGGGGGTTCATCTGATCCTGCAAAGTCTTGATTTCAGACTTGGCAAGCTGCTCGCGTATCCTGAGGTTTTCATTTTCCGCCTCCAGAAGCTGTCCCCGTAAACGCGCATTGGTTTCGATGCTCTGGATATTCTGCCGGATGGAAACAGTCATTTCATCAAAGGCTTCGCCAAGAATGGAAAATTCAGGACCGTATATTTTTACTTTGCTCAGATCATATTCGCCTTTCTTTATTTTTTGAATATTGCTGACAATAATATTAATGGGACGGGTCACCCAGCGGGAAAAATTGACCGAAAAAACAACAGCCGCAAAAATTATCCCGGTCACAATAAACGATACCGCAAGCGTCAGGCGCCTCCAGGAATTTTTAAGGACGGTCCTGCAGGATTCGGTGTAATTTACAAGGTAACTGTAATAGTCCCGCTGCGTGTTGTCGGTAAGTTCAAATAAATAGATAAGGTATCTGTAGTTCCCCTCATAACTGGGGCGGCTGCCGCTGCTTTGCAGAATTTTTTCAAAAAGCTCGTTGCAGCTGTCCATCATGTTTCTGAGCAGCCGGAAACGAAACCGCAGTTCGGGATCGTGTACAAGGCTTTCAATATTGTCCAGGCACCGGGAAGCGGCATTCATGGAATTCCGGTAATAAAGGAGAAGGACTGAGTCCATTGCATAAAAAAAATTCTCGGCGTTATAGCTGGAATTCCGCATTTCCCGGTAAAAAAGACCCAGTTCGCGGTATAAGTCGGCGTTTTTGCTGTATTCGCCGGAAAAACTCCGGTTACTGACATAGTTAATTACAATGAGGCCGCTGATCAACGTAATAATTATCACATTGTACAGCATTACTTTTGAACCGATGCTCCGGCGTTCTACCATCATTAGCGTCCTAAGGGCATACCCGGTATCATAAAACGGAAAGCCTAAATTGGATAGCCTCGCGCCGTCTCGACAAAGCTGCGAATGTTTCTTTCCGGAACGCCTGGGGGCAGCGCGCAGCCGGCGCCCGGTACAATGCCCGTTCCGGCAAAACAATCCAATACCCGCAGAGTCTCCTTCCTGACCGAATCCGGGCTGCCGAAGAAAAACACCCCCGACGGATCAATGACTCCGAACACAACGGATCTGTTATTCATTATTCCGGCAGCCCGCACTATATCGGTTTTGTAATCTATCTCAACGCCGGCGTAGCCAACAGCCGCAAGGTCCTCGACAATCAGATCCAGGTTGCCGCATATATGGCAGATCGTTTCTATTCCCAAAAGATCAAGTTGTTGTTTCAGCTTGTAATGGAAAGGCAGCGCGTATTTCAGGAACATATTCCGGCTTATCACGTCGGGCCCGGCCGGGGAGTCGCCAAAACTGGTAATATCCGCCCCGGCTTCGCTCATCATTCGATGGAATTCCAGATGTACCAAAAGCGCCCGGTCGATAAGGCAGAGGATTTTTTCTTCCAGTTCCTCATCAAACAGATCTGTTAAAAATTCCTCCATGCCGTAACAGAGCAGCGCCAGGCTGAAAGCCATCTGGTCGCAATTTCCCCGGATCAGTATTTCCCCCCCGGTTTCCCGCTTCATGATGCCGACCGCTTCGAGCATGATCTTGATCCGGTCGCTTTGGCGCAATTTTTCCGGGGACATTATCTCGATAAGCCGGTCGATATCCGGCGCGGCGGGGCCGGCGACTCTCGCGGGAGCGTTTACGGGAAAATCGACCCGGGCGCCTATGGCGCCTGCGGCCACCGCGGTGTCCACATCAAGCAGAATTCCGTCCAAACCGTATTTTCTGGCAAATTTGACGTGGGCCCGGGCCATGTTCCGGGGGCTGTTCCGGTATTCTTCCATCGTGAGGCCGGCTTCTTCCGCCGCAGGCATGAAACTGTGAAGCATCAGGGGGACCTTGTCAGGTTTTTCCCCTTTTAGCACCGCCCTGACGCGTTCATATCCGTTCATTGTTTACAGATCTACCTTTACTTTCAGCTTGTCGGCATAGTTGTCTATATTGCTCCGGTTCACCATAATGGTGCCCGCGTCATTAATGACTTTGGCCGGGTTTTTACCCTGCGTAATATGCTGATACAGCCAGTATGTCGCCTGATAACCGTAATTGAAAAAAGAAGTAACAATGGTTCCGTCCAGATCGCCCGAGCGGATAAGATCCAGGGTTTCGTCAATATCGTCTACCGCGTAAACCAGCACTTTGCTGCGAAGCCCTTTTTCTTTTACAACTGTGGCGCACGCGGGTCCCGCTTCGGCGGCAAAGTTAATGGCAACATTGATTTCCGGGTAAGCGTTAAAAGTCCGTTCCCATTCGGTGGCGGATTGAATTTTTTCCGACTTGCTTTCAGCGGTGTTTACCAGTTTATACCCTCCCGGATGTTTGCCGAAAACCTGGTCCACGGAGCGGATCTGGTTATGGGCGTGTTCATAGCTCAAAGAAGCTACCTGGATTGCCACGTTCAACGGCGTGTTCTGGCCGAGTTTCGAGACAATGTCGTCGTACAGGGCCTGGGCCTGGACATCCGTATCCTTGCCGAAAAACGCCAGACGATCCACATCGGGAAGATCGCTGTCAACAAGCAGAACCGGTATGCCCGCTTCAACGGCGCCCTGCACCGGCGGCGCGGGTACAAGCCCCTGGGTGATAATCGCGTCGGCTTTCTGGGCTATGGCGGTATCCACCAGCTTGGTCATTTCTTCCGGCGAAATGATCTGCGGCCCTACCCAGTCGCCCCTTATACCCAGCTCTTTGCAAGCCTGATCAAACCCGTTTTTGGCAATAAGCCACACCGGGTGGGAAAGCAGGGGCGTTACATAGACGAAATGCAGCTGGCCCGGCACCTTGCCGGCATCCTTTTTCCCCCCCGCAAAAAGGGTAGCGGGCATCAATAACGCCGCAAGCAAAACCAGCAACACAATCCTTTTGACTGTTTTCATTTTCTTTCTCCTTCCTGAAAATTTTATAGCTAACGGACAGAACCCGACGGATCGCTTCCGTATTGCTTCATATGTTGGAAGCCGCCTGAATAATGCTTATCTCGTCGGCCTCGTTTTTACCAAGTTCCCTTTGAATCTGCCCCTTGCCAAGAACAATAAAACGGTCACAGATTGCCGCAAGCTCGGCGATCTCGCTGGAAATCATCACTATTGAAACGCCGCTTTGGGCCAATTGTAAAATAATTTTATAAATTTCAGATTTGGTGCCTACATCAATCCCGCGGGTCGGCTCGTCAAGGAACAGAATATCCAGCCCGCACATCAGCCACTTTGCTAGTATGACCTTTTGCTGGTTGCCTCCGGAAAGACTGGTGATCCCGGTGAAAAGCCCCGGGGCTTTTACGTCCAGCTTGTCAAAATATTCCCGGGCAATGCGGGTTTCCCCCCTTTTATCCAGCAGCAGACCTTTAACCAGTTTATGAAGAATGGTAATTGTCATATTTTCACAGACAGTCATTGTCCCGATAAACCCGTTTTTCTTCCGGTCCTCCGTTAAAAGCCCGATGCCGTGGCGTTTGGCGTCTATTGGTTCGCGGATAAAAATCTCCCTGCCGTTTTTGAATATGCGGCCGGATATGCGGGGAAGCACTCCGAATATGGAACCCAAAAGTTCCGAACGCCCGGAACCGACAAGGCCTCCAAGCCCCAGTATTTCCCCTTTTCGCAGGCTGAAACTAATGTCGTTAATGATGTTCTTCCCGTAGGAAAAGGGATGAGGCACGCGGAAATTTTCCACCCGCAGAACCTCCCCGTTTATTTCGTGATCCATCGCGGGATACATCATGTCGAGCCGCCGGCCGATCATTTCCTCAATAATGTCTTTGCTGTTATAACCGTCGGATTTATTGTGCACATTGATATGCCTGCCGTCACGGAGCACTTCAATGCGGTCGCAGAGATCAAATACCTCGTCAAGTTTATGGGAAATATACAGGCAGGAAATACCCTCGTCCCTGATTCTGCGCAGAATATTAAAGAGGTTTCCCGTCTCTCCTTCGGTCAGCATGGCGGTAGGCTCGTCAAGAATGAGAATTTTGGGATTGCGAACCATTGCCCGGGCAATGCTTACAATTTGCTGCATTGAAGAAGAAAGGCTGCGGACGGTGATCGTTACGTCAATATCGGAATTGAGCCGCCGCATTATGTCACGGCCGGTCCTTTCCATGCGCTTCCAGTCAATCAGGCCGAACCTGGTTTTGGGGGCGCAGCCGAGCATAATATTTTCCGCAATTGAAAGATCCAGCTCAAGATTCAGTTCCTGATAGATCATGGCGATACCGTTATTCTGCGAATCCAGGGGGGAATCAAAACGGCACAATTTCCCTTCTATCAGAATTTCACCGGAGTATTCGCCGAAAGGGTATACCCCGCTCAGGATTTTCATCAGCGTGGATTTGCCGGCGCCGTTTTCCCCAAGAATTCCAAGTATCTCGTTATGGCGCAGTTCTATTGACACATCCTTCAGCGCAATGGTGCCGGCAAATTTTTTGCTTATCCTTAATGCGCGGATAATGCTTTCCCGGCTTGCCGCCTCCCCGCGCTGATCGACTGCCATTTCAGGCGCTCCCCGTCCCCGTGTTCATTATTGACCGGCGCCTGATAAGGTTGCGTTTGTACTGGTCAAGCAAAACCGCAAGGATCAAAATGGTGCCCACTACCAGATTCTGCCAATATACGGAAATACGCATCAATGTCAGGGAATTGGTCAGCTCCTCCATAAACAACGCGCCCAATACGGAACCGACAATGGAACCCGTGCCGCCGAACGTGGATGTGCCGCCTATTATGACGCCGCAGATAACGGTAAGTTCATATCCCGTGCCGGCGGCCGCTTCGGCGGATCCAAGCCTGGCTGACATAAAAATTCCGGCAAGGGCGGCAAGCGTTGAGGTAATAATGTAGACCTGCAATTTGGTACGCCGGGTCCTGATTCCCGATATTCTGGCGGCTTCCTCATTGCCGCCAAGGGCGTAAATACTGCGTCCGAAAGCGGTGCTTGTCAGCACAATATGCCCAATAACGGCGACGGCAAGGGCAAAGATCACCACAGCCGGAAAACCGAGAACCCTGATTCTTTCAATGGCCTTAAAGGCGTTGGGCAGCGGGTATATCGGCACGCCCTTGGTAAGAACGGAAACCAGCCCTCTGGCGACATACTGCATGCCCAGAGTCACAATAAGAGGGGGAATTCCCGCCTTTACAATAATGAAGCCGTTTAACACCCCGATGGCAAACCCCATTAATATGCCAAGTAAAACGGCGGCGAATACCGGCAGGCCTGCCCGGCAAGCAATCCCGGTAATTACGCCTCCCAGGGCAAGCACGGAACCCACGGAAAGATCCAGGCCTCCCGTGATAAGAACAAAGGTCATTCCCACGACAGTGATAAGGGTAAAACCGGAAGAGCGCAGGACGTTAAATTGATTGGCTCTGGAAATATAGGTAGGGTTAACAAAAGAAACAATAATCATATACAGTACAAGAGCGATGACAATACTGCTTTCCTGCCGCTGAATAAGGCGCCCCAGCGCACCGCGAAAATTCCTGGATATTGTATTATTCACAGGCACTCCAAATTCCGGATTTAGTGTATGTTAAACCGGCCAAAAGCGGCCGGTCAATAAAAATTGATAGAACATTTTTGCTAACGTATGGAAAAATTTTGCCTTAACGCAAAAAAACAGGAACGATTTTGCACTTTTCGCAAAACCGTTCCATGAATCAATGTTGACAATCGCAAAATACCGTAAAATAATTAGCAATGCCGGCAAAAAACAGTCACGGCTATTACAGGCGGCGGTTTTGCATGACATTATTTTTTTTGGCAATGGTTTTCTGCGCCGCAGGCCTTTACCCGGCGCCGCTTGAAAGCGGTTTTGCCCTCGCCCCTTCCGGCTCGGCTTCGCCGCAGGAAAAAGCCGAGGCATACCGGGAAGCGCGCTCCCGCCTTATCTCCGCCGCGGAAAAATACGAAAACACCCCTTACCGCTACGGCGGCGTAAACAAAAACGGCCTTGACTGCTCCGGACTCGTGTATGTCAGTTTCCGTGACGCGCTGGGAATACCGGTCCCCCGCGATACGGGCGGCCTGTATTCCTGGGCGGAGAAGATTCAATTGGAAGACGCCCGGCCCGGGGACCTTTTGTTCTTTGCAACTGCCGGCAGCGGGGCGGTATCGCATGTCGGCATTTTTACCGGCGGCAGGGGCTTTATCCATTCCGCCTCGGAGGGGCCGGTTACGGGGGTTATCCGTTCCAGCCTGGACGAGCGGTACTGGAAACGCGCTTTTATCGGGGCCGGCAGGGCCTTTCCCGGAGCGGAAGGGCAGGACGGCGGGGAAAGCAGGAACACCGCCCCCGCGGGCTTAAAAAAACAGGAAGGGGAAGAATCCCCCGCAAGGAATAAAAAAGAGGGCGGGGCCATTCTTGCCGGGGTCGCCGCGGCGCCGTCATGGAACACCTATCTGGCGGAAGAAACGGTTATCCGGGGCGCCGCCTTCCAGTTCAGGATTGGCAGGGAAGTAAGGCCTTTCGGGCAGGCGATGATTATCGGCATGGAACTGCGGCCCGAATGGGACAGGTCCCTGGGGGTTTTCCGCGTTCCGCTAACTCTGTCCTGGGGCCTGAACGACAAGTACCGTATTTTCGCGGGCCCCGCCCTGAGTTTCGGCAGCGCCGGGCTGGCCGTTTCCGGGGGCTACCGTTCATACGCCGGGGGGACAAGCTGGATCGGCGCGGCGGGAATTACGGCGGCGCCTTTCTCGCTTAAAATCGCCGGCGCGGATTTTTCGCCCTACGGGGAACTTGCCTGGCAGTCCTATTTCAGCGACGGCCCCGGCAGTAATTTCAGCGCCGATTTTGCCGCCGGTTTCCGCTGTTCCACAGGGCTGCGCTGCACCTGGCGGGTAAAGTAAGCCGGGGGGGAAAAGCATGGCGAAAAGCGTTTTCATGTACCGGATCGCGGGAATCGGCATCGGTATCGCGGAAGAGGTTTTGGAGGAAGGCCCCGCGATAACGGGCGTGTTTTTCGGGCCCGAGCCGAAGGGCTTTGCCAGAAAGGAAACCCCGCTGATAAAAAAGACGGCAATTCAAATTGAGGAGTACCTTGCGGGCGGGCGAAGGGAATTTACCGTTCCCGTGGCCCTGCGCGGGACGGAATTTCAAATGGCCGTCTGGAACGCGCTGAAGGCCATTCCCTACGGAGAGACCCGTTCCTACAAAGAAATTGCCGCGCAGGCCGGCAGGCCAAAAGCGGCAAGGGCGGCAGGCATGGCCAACCACCGCAACCCCGTTTCGATAATCGTGCCGTGCCATCGCGTGATAGGAAGCGGCGGCGGCCTTACCGGGTACGGAGGGGGCCTTCCCCTGAAAAAGCGCCTTCTGGATCTTGAGCGGGGGGAATTGGCTGGAGGCCTATCCGCGCTGGGCCGCCAGAAGTATAAGGGAAAGGATAAATGAAAAAACCAGAATCACAATAAACAATGCCAGCGCCGCGGAAAAACCCGCGGCCAGTATCAGAGTGGCGCCAATGATGTTGAAGGCCGCGCGGTACAAATGCGCAAGGCCGTTAAAAACAACCGGCAAAACGGCGAGCATCGGTATAAACAGGTAACGGGGGCGCTGCCTGGAACGGAAGCACCAGCCGACGGTTATCGCGATGATGGTCATCGGCAGGAAAAACAGGCCGGCGCCGAGCCGGTTAAGAATCTCCGCCTCGTAAACCTGGGGGACGTACCCCGTGTCCCCGGCCGTTTTTGAAGCGGCGAAGAGATCGCTGATTTGCATGGAGGGAAGCCCCTGCCGCATATACGCAAGGGAGAGGAAGGCTTCGTAACTTATGTCCAGTTTGACCTGCGCCGCGTCGGGGTACTGCGCGCCGCTGTTTTGAATATCCCACACGGGTTCCCAGCGCGTATCGGGATCACGGCGATCCAGCACCCGCATCTGGACAAGAAGCTGCCGCCGGTTGTCAAGCGTAATCGGCAGGAATTTGGCGTAGGGCGCCTGAAGGCTGAACAGCGGGCGGGCATCGGAATCAAAGGCCATGTACTCAATGCCTATTCCGTAGGCGTAATCGGGCGAAAGGGAAAGGCTTGAAACGCGCAGGACGGAACGTCCCCGGCCCCCGTTCTGCCCGGCGGGCAGGGAGAAGACCACGCCGGTAAGCGGCTCGCCGGGATACACTTCCATCTCGTCCATGAAGAAGGCGATGTTTTTCAGCTCCTTCTCGCTGAGCGCCAGAAAATTCTCCGTATCGGGATCGCGGGGGGCCATGCCGTCCAGTTCCTGAAAAATGTAAAACGCCCGTATCCAGTCGCCGGAAACCATTGCCTGGTACCCCGACAGTTTAAGCCTGTAAAGCGAATAAGCGCGGGTTTCATTCCCGCCCGGCTGCTGTTCCTCAATGCTGTTCCAGGCGCGCGCGGCAAGCCGGGCCGCCGACGCGGATTCGGGGCTGCCCTCTTTGGCAATGCGCGTGCCAAGCGTTGCCAGCCAATGGGCGTCCAGGAACCGCCCTTCGCCCAGCGCCTTTTCACCCAGGGCTATCGCTTCCGAAGCGTCAAAGGGCTCGCCCTGTCCGGGCAGGGCCGAAACGGAAACGGCCTTCATTTCGCCGGTTTTCCTGCCTCCGGCCTTGAACTGGGATTCGTCCAGATTTACCTCTACCCCGGCACGCAGCGTGTCAAGCTCGGGGCTCTCATTCCATACATACTCGCAGATGTCGATGCACTGCGACGCCGCGGCCCATTCCCCGGCCTCCGCGTGGGTCTGCGCCTGCGCTTTGGCCAAAGCGTACATTTCCCCCTTGAAACGCATTCCGGCTTCGTGTTCATTTGCCAGGGGAAGAACCAGGAAAAACAGCAGCGCGTACAGGGCCGACGCGCAGATAGCCGTTATAACCGGGGTCAAAAGGCGCTGGAAAAGA
>JGI24702J35022_10000949_pt1 | contig 18065 bp, 11 predicted proteins | sample TergutTh196P4_FD_35022 | JGI IMG/M metagenome (IMG submission 35022)
TTTTGCATTATCAACCCTACGCCAAAGTTTTAATGACAGTTTCGCCCGAAACGCTTGTACATTACGCAAATTCAGTTGAATTTTTACTGAAAAAAGGATTCAAATATCTCATTGTTTCGCTTGATTTTTCTTCAAAAAATTGGAACGAATTATCACTCAAAGAATTAAAACGACAATACGAACGTATTTCAACAATTTATGAAACGCATACTTTAGACGAAGAAAAATTTTATTTTTCACCTTTTGAAATGAAATTGGCAAGTCATATTCGAAAAAATAATTTTGAATGTTATCAATGCCATTTAGCACAAGAGCAAATTTCCGTTGCTTTTGATGGACAGATTTATCCTTGTGTGCAATTTGTACAAGACGGCATTTCCAATCAAAAATATGCGATTGGCTCTGTTAAAACAGGAATTGACCGCTCAATGCAAAATCAACTATATCAAGAGGCGAAAACTCAAATGGACAGCTGTTTACAATGCGATTATAACCCACGTTGCAATAATAAATGCAGTTGTTTGAGTTGGCAACTGACAGGTACAATCAACCAAATTTCGCCTTTGGTATGTGAGACAGAAAGAATTTTGATACCGATAGTAGATAAATTAGGCGAGAAATTATTTAAAAAAGCGTCGCCAATGTTTATACAGAAGCATTACTACGCAGTTTATCCGATTTTATCAATGATTGAAGATAACACCTCCCTCAATGCAGTCCCAAAATTTGGTTTTTTGAAAGAGAAAATACATTTGTCTGCCGATTTTGATGCACCCTTGTCTGATTTTAAAGAGTATATGTAGTGTTTGACATTAATAGGAAAAAGGAACGTAAAGTCAATTTTGTCCCCTTAATATAATATCCGGAACATGAAAAATTATTTATTACTACTTTTCTCTGCGGCATTATTAGCTCAACAAGAAGCAGTTATGGCTGCGTATGCGGAAGTCCCGCCGCAAGTTGCCCCCATCGAAACAAAAGAACGCGACAAACTCGTGAAGGACGCGAGGTCATTGGATCAGCAGGTTACCCCAGTCGACCTTGTCGACCCGCTGATTAATACCTCCAACTGCCGGTTCGACTATTTCGCCTCGGCTTCTATTCCGATGGGGATGGTAGCACTCAATCCCGACACAAGGCATGGAGACTTGTGGCGTCATGGCTATCAATGGGATGATGAGTACATCCTCAATTTCTCGCATATCCATAATGCCCAGACTGCGGGTGTGCCGGTCATGCCGGTTACTGGAGCTTGCAAAGGAAACTTGGGATTGGAAGCGAACAAATCGCGTTTCAGCCACGACAGGGAGGTCGTCAAGGCAGGTTATCACAAAGTTTACCTTGAAGACTATGGTATAACCGCCGAACTGACTGCTACTTGTCGCGTTGGGATGCACCGGTATACTTTCCCCGCTTCTACGGAGGCGCATCTGCTATTCGACCTCAGCGCAACGCTGGGTCCTACTAAGATGGATTATGCGTATGCAAGGCAGGTATCAGCCACTGAGATAGAGGGTTATTCCGTTCAGACGCCTACTGCCCGCAGGAAGAAACAGGCTGTAGTTTATTTTGTGGCGCAAACCAACAAACCGATGGACGATTTCAGGGGATGGGTTATCACAGACAAGGAGAAGGCAGGGGATTTTGTAACACCGGAAAATGGCGTTATCCGTGGTCAAGGCAGCGGTGCTTACCTTACTTTTAGCAACCTGAAAGAAGGTGAAATCATACTGCTGAAAGTAGGCGTCTCGAATGTAAGTATGGAAAATGCGCGGATGAATCTCGAAGCAGAAGCCACACATTGGGATTTCGATCGCATTGTCTACGAGGCATATGACGCTTGGAACGAATACTTGGGTCATATCCGAGTCGAAGGCGGGACACATGAACAGCAGGTTAAGTTTTATACCGACCTGTACCATGCCGCTGTCGGGCGACGCATTGCAAGCGATGTGGATGGCTCATATACAGACTGTACCGGTTTATTGCCTGTCGTCCGTAAAATACCTTTCATCAATGGCAAACCCGACCATCAGTTTCTGGATGCAGACGGTCTTTGGGGCGCTCAATGGAACCTGAACATCCTATGGTCGTTAGTCTATCCCGAATATGGCAACTGGATGGCGAAGACGTTCCTCGATTACTGGTATAATGCAGGAATGATGTCGCGCTGTTCATGGGGCGGCAATTATTCATACGTGATGGTAGGCGACCATACCACGCCGCTACTGGCCGCTTTACTTTCGACCGGACGGGCTTCATTCGACCCTTCAGACGCTTACACAGCCTCACGAAAAAACGCCTTTCCGGGCGGTATACGCGACAGGGCCGGTTATGAAGCGAGCGATAATCCGCAAGGCGGAGGTATCGACTGGTATATAGAAAAAGGCTATGTGCCGGTAGAAATCAAAGACCGCGGCGCCGGCGGTCACCGCGGAGGTACAGCCATGACACTCGAATATGCCTATCAGGATTGGTGTATCGCCCAGATGGCAAAAAGGCTTGGTAAAATGGAGGATGTGGATTTGTTTGAAAAACGGTCTGAATACTGGCGAAATGTTTTTGATACAAAAACAGGCTGGGCGCGCCCGCGACAACTGACAGGCGAATGGATGGAACCGTTTGCGCCGGTAGCCGATGGTAAGGCGTTTAATGCCGTAGGTTTCATTGAGGGCAATTCGGCAACCTACACCTGGTATGTTCCGCAGAACATGAAAAGGCTTGTTGAAGCCATGGGAGGCGCCATGAAATTTGCATCTCAGCTCGAATCCAACTTTGAAAAGGCCAAACCATACCGTTTCATCACGCCGCACGGCGAACACGGATCAGGGTGGGTGGATTATGAAAACCAGCCTTCGTGCGTGATGGCGCATCTTTTCAGTTATGCCGGTATGCCCTGGAAGACGCAATATTGGGTTCGTCAGGTCAAAGACATTACTTTTGGCGGGACAGACCCGCACAGCGGCTATAACGGCGACGAAGACCAAGGGCAGATGGGGGCGTTAGGCGTTTTGATGGCTATCGGACTGTTCGACATACAGGGTTGTGTCGGCGTGAACCCTATGCTTGAAATAACATCGCCTGTTTTCGACCGCACAGTTATCACTTTCCCCGCTCCTTCGGGGAAGGATAATACATTTGAAATTATTGTAAAACGCAAAAACTCCGCAGACATCTATATCCAAAGCGCCAAACTGAACGGCACGACATGGAACAGTTTCCGTTTCCCCGTTTCAGCGTTCCTTCAAGGCGGCGTCCTCGAACTAACACTTGGCCCCAAACCAAATAAAAAATGGGGAATATACTGATTTTGACTGGATTACATCGCAATGACATACTGGGTACGCGGACGTCCCGTCCGCATCTCCTGATTGTCATCTCCCGTTTGTATGAAAACTCGTTTTCATCGGGGTCTTACAATTACGATTTTCCCCCGAAAATATAAGTGAAATTTCTAAAAAGAATAGTAATATGATACATTTTGCAGAAACCCACAGTAAAAAAATTTTCACGACAGGCGCATTTTTGCAGCCGATGAAAGTGAAAGATGTTAATGGCAATGATTTTTGGATTTGGGCTGTTGAAACATTTGAAGACAGCAGTTATTACGACGGTAATGAATATAATCCTTTAATTGTTGCTGGGAGTTTAGAAGAATTACTTTCCCCATGAAAACGAAAATTCTGAAGAACAATGAAATGAATCGGAAAAGGCCTTGCAGCGCTTGTACTTCACCGGAATAACCAGACTGACAAAGCTATGTCGATTATCCGTTCGCTGAAAGAATATGCACAACAGTCCGACGAAACGGGCATGTACTGGAAAGACAATGTTTCACCCTTTCCCCTTTTCCCCTTTTCCCCTTTTCACCCTTTCACCCTTTCACCTTTTAAACCTTTTTTTATGAAAACATTACCTACCCTTTTTATCCTGTTCGCCTCGCTGATTCAAACATCCGGAGGCATTTCCGATGTCGGTTCAACAAAGAACAATGATGTCGTTCCTATTGACTGGAGCCGGTTCACCACTTATAAACCGGACGACGCCAATGCGGAACTCCAGGTAACGATTTCCAAAAACGCCATTAAGTACGCATTAAATAACTGGTACTCCGAAAAATATGGCTCTCAACCTGCTGAGGCGCATTATTTGGATATCCTGCTTGGTAATGGAAACAACGAATATAAGGTTCGTGGCCCCTCCATGCAGGCGCAAGGTATTGCGACAGCCATTAAACTCGGCTTGTACGACGCCGGATATACAGGCATATCGGAGCAGTCGGCGCTTGCTATTTGCGCCAAACTTGTACGTTCTGTCGCCCGCCAGCATAAGGAGAACTTCGATGGCGGATGGGGTGGCGATTGGCAGGGCGATTTCTGGGCAGCAGTAGCAGGACATGCCGGTTGGTTGACTTGGGAACAGTATGACGATAAAGACAGAGAACTAATCTGGAAAATGGTTGAGTGGGAAGCCAACCGACGCATGAATGATACGACGCCCTATCTACGGAAAAAAGACGGTACCGTCGTCACGCCGGGCGATACCAAAGCGGAAGAAAACGCTTGGAATGCCAACGTATTAGTTGTTGCCTGTGCCATGATGCCCCATCATGATAACTACAAGAAATGGCGTGAAAAAGCTGTAGAACTTGTTATCTCCGCCTATTCGCATCCAAAAGACGCTGACAGTGACGTCATTGTAAACGGCAGGCCGCTCAAGGAGTGGCTCAACGGTTCCAATACGGAAGACAACTATGCCGTCGTCAATCACAACAGAATCCACCCCGACTATATGGCGGCGGCGACTTTGAACTTGTGGAACGCCTCGCTTCTGACCCTCGGCAGCCAATCGGTACCGGAAGGTGTGTTCTTTAATATCGAAAAGGTTTATCGTGCGCTTGTAGAGTGGAATTATCCTTCGCCTCCCTACAACGATCCCGGCGGGACGATGTATCAACCCGGTAGCGCAGAATTTTATTTTCCGCAGGGAAATGATTGGGGGTCAGGCCGATACCTTACACATGGCGCGTTCAGCGCCGAAATTCATGCCTACGGATTGGATAAGACGCTTACACACAACGGCGCCTATTGGGAGAATCTCTTTTTACGAAAGTCATTCGAATTACAAAGCCGTTTTGACGACGGACACATGTTTGGTGACGCCCAGGAATGTACCTATCAGTTGCGTGAAGAGCAGATGACGCATGAAAATGCTAAAGCTATATGGGCAAAATGGACCATCCTCCAGCGCGATTTCAAGATATCAAAAGATGCAGAATAGCAGACGTGATTTTAACAAAAAGACTGGTCGGAAACGGTAATATGAGCGATACACTAAACTATTTCTTGAGAGGCTAATAATAATGCCGATTCGATTGTATCATCCATATCTAAATAGCTATACTGCCCTAATCTGCCTCCGAATATGATATTCGGATAACAGGATGCAAGTTCTTTATATTGTTTATACATCCTCATGTTTGATGCGTCATTAATGGGGTAATACGGATCATTTTGCGCCGAATAGGCCTCCGGATATTCATGCGTGACTACTGTAAAGGGTTGTTGGCCGAACTCAAAATGCTTGTGCTCAATAATTCGGGTATAGGGTATGTCTCTATCTGTGTAATTAATAACAGCATTCCCCTGGTAGTTATCCGTTTCCATTCGTTGGTGCTCAAAACGCAGACTGCGGTACTCAAGGCGACCGAACCGGAAATCAAAAAATTCATCAATACAGCCGGTAAAAACGGTTTTTGTAGCTATTTTATCTAACGTTTCTTTATTATCCAAATAGTCTGTGTTCAGCATTACTTCTGATTTAGTCAACATTTTGGCAATGACGGGGGTATAGCCGCCGATAGGGATACCCTGATAGGGGTCATCATAATAATTGTTATCGTATACAAACCGGAAAGGAATCCGTTTGATGATAGACGGAGGTAGTTCGGTTGTGGGTTTGCCCCATTGTTTTTCCGTATATCCTTTGATGAAGTATTGATAAATATCATCGCCACAAATCTTTAGCGCCTGTTCTTCCAAATTTGCCGGTTCAATGATGTCTGCATACTTAGCACATTGTTCTGTTATTTTCGACCGAGCTTCCTGTGGCGTGCGGATATTCCACAAGCGATTGAATGTATTCATATTGAACGGCAAGTTGTAAAATTGTCCTTTATAGCAGGCTACAGGTGAATTTGTATACCGGTTGAACGATGCAAAAGAGTTTATATATTGCCATATTGATTTCTGGTGGGTATGAAAGATATGCGGGCCATATTTATGCACCTGTATACCGTCAATATCTTCGCAAAAGACGTTTCCGCCAATGTGCGGTCGTTTGTCAATCACTAAACAGCTTTTTCCGACATTCGTCATTCTTTCCGCAAAAACAGCTCCGAACAACCCGGCTCCTATTATCAAATAATCATACTTTTTCTTCATTGCATGCCTCTAAATTCTTTACCAAGTTAAACACAGTGCAAAAGTATAAATAGTATTTTAAACGGCCAAACTTTTGAATCTCTTTCATCGCCTTCAGCGTAAAAAACCGGATACGACGACTGAATTGCTGATCTTTTTTTTTGTTGGCACAAAACAAAATACAAAGAACTATTGTTGTGTTTTTAATCGTTTTTTTTTAGCTTTGCAGCCAGTAGTAAATGAAACCCTCAAAAAAGAAGCTCATGAAACTTTATTTTTTTATTTCAATCATACTTTCAATAATCATTACGACTGGTTGCCGACAAACGAAGAATCAGGGTTCTGAAACAAATTCGGAACCTCAAATCATCGAAAATGAAATGACCTTAGCGTCGGAAGTAGTCATTCCGGACGTTGTCATTCCTTTAACCGGAAAAATGGGTTCTAAAGAAGATAAATCTTTGATCACCGATTTGGAATTGTTGGGTAAGATATGGGGGTTTTTAAAGTACCATCACCCTGAAGTAGGAAAAGGAAACTATGATTGGGATAATGAATTGTTTCATTTTCTACCCGAATACTTGGAAATAAAAAATACCGGTCAGCGGGATGAAAAGTTGGTTCGATGGATAGAACAATACGGTGATCTACCTGTGTGTACAACCTGTAAAGAAACAGCTGATGATGCTTATCAGAAACCTGATTTTTCATGGGTTGAAAAAGGTAATATGAGCGATACACTTAAAGAAAAGATAAAAGAAATATATCAAAACAGGCATCAAGGAACTCATTATTATATCAGGATGGTTCCCGGCATTGAAAAACCTGAATTTTTAAATGAAAAACCTTATACGTATTCTTATCCCAATACAAATCTCCGCTTATTGGCCCTTTACCGTTATTGGAACATGGTACAATATTTTTTCCCGTATAGATATTTAACCGACAAGGATTGGAATGAGGTGTTAAAAGAATATATCCCCGTATTTATTTTGGCAAAAACGGCCTTGGAATATCAATTGGCCATACTTCAGCTTCTTGGCGAAACAAATGATACGCACGCATCATATTTACAGGGAGCAGATAAAATTGATTCATTGAGAGGAATGATGTATGCGCCTTTTCGGGTTAGGTTTATTGAAAATAAATTAACAGTTACAGACTATTATAAACCGGAATTGAAAGATTCCGCAGGTTTGGAAATCGGCGACTTCATAACCCATATAAACGGCAAGAAGATAGAATACTTAATAGACAGTATGAAATCATATTATCCGTCTTCGAATGAAGCTGCAAGAATGATATACATTGCGTACGATTTGGCACGTTCAAATAATAATTCAATTCGTATTGTCTTCAATTCATCCGGAACAATTAAGCAAAAAGAATTAAAATTTTATCATTGGTCAGATTTGAAACTGAACGAAAGAAACAACAAATTATCTTATGACAGTATATTGATCGATAACGATTCTATTTTAATAGGATATATTACGTTAGCAACCATCAAAGAAAAAGATATAACGCAAATTAAAAAGACTTTCAAGAATGCGAAAGGAATCATCATTGATATTCGGAATTATCCTGCCACTTTTGTGCCTTTTTTGTTGGGAAATTATTTTTCATCACAAAATAAGCCATTTGTGAAATTTACAACAGGAAATGTAAATAATCCGGGGGAATTTAATTTTGGTGATGGTCTTTATTTAAATCCAAATAAAAAGGGAATCCCTCATTATTTGGATTTTTTAACTCCTGAATCGGAAAATCATTTTCAAGGTAAATTAGTCGTAATTGTTAATGAGGTAACGATGAGTCAAGCCGAATATACTGCTATGGCGTTCAGGGCCGGAGATAATACGGTAATTATTGGTAGCCAAACAGCGGGAGCGGATGGTGATGTTTCAAATATCCCGCTACCCGGTGGATTAAAAACCTGGTTTTCCGGTATTGGCGTTTATTATCCAAACGGGACAGGAACACAACGCACAGGCATTGTGCCTGATATAGAAGTCAAACCCACCATTAAAGGGATTCGGGAAGGACGTGATGAACTTTTGGAAAAAGCAATCGAAATTATAAAGAACGATTTTAAATTATAAACAATGAAATCACATGCCGCTGAAATCGACGTTATCAAACAACAGGGAAGGGATGCGGCGGCTTGAGGTCATGCGGGCGTCGTTTCCTGTTTCTGTAAGATTACTCCAGAGTGTCAGCAGGTTACCGGTGATGTTCATTTCGTTGATGGGTTGGGTAATCTGTCCTTTTTCGATTAGGAACCCTTCGATGCCGTAGGAGAAATCGCCGGTAGTCGGGTTACTGTTGCCACCGTTGAAACCGGTAACCATGATTCCTTTTTCTAACGATTGGGCAAGTCCTTCGGCGTTTTTGGAGCCTGTGGGCATCACCAGAATGGATGATGAACCGATTGTAACCGGCATAGCTAATTTGTTGGAGTTATAGGTGTCAATGAAGTAGATGTTTAAGACGCCTGCATCAAAAATGTTTCTTTTTTGTGTGGCGACACCTTCGCTGTCGAAATAGCGGGCGCCGGACGATTTTTTCAGGTGTGGTTCATCGACGAGCGTCATCTTGTCATTGAATACTTTTTGTCCTAATTTATCAAGCATAAACGAGTTTTTTTGCTGAATAGCTGAGCCGCTGATTGCGCCCATCACGGGCGACAGCAGTTGTGATGAGCTTGTGAATTCTACCACCATCGGCAGCCTGGCGGAAGCGACTTTCGTTTGCCCTAACCGGCTCAAGGCACGCTCCAGCGCTTTTGTCCCTATTCCGTCCTTTATCAATTCATCATAGTACAGGGATGATTCATACCAGTAGGAACTGGGACGTGCATCGTTGTCGCCTTTGATACTTGCTTCGGCCATGAGCGTAAAATTGGAGGCGGAGGCTTCGCCTTCAAAACCGTTGCTCGCTATCCGGTAACTAAAACTGTCGCCATCGGAATAGGATGAATTGGAAGAGATGACACGCGCGTCTTTGCCCATGATCTCATCGCAGACACGCATGGCAAGGGCTACTTTATCGTCGGGCTTTACGTCTTCGAATTTACTGTCGTAAAGTTGCAAATCACCACCGCCACCCTTATAATATAACGAAGCATCGGGTAAGGTGCGTGCTGTATCTTCGGCAAGGTAACGCGTCGATTCGATACCGTTCTTAATGAAGGTCTCCAATTCTTGTTTGTCGATGCGGTTGGTAGAAATAGAGCCGTAGCGGCCATCAACAAACAGTTGAATCGATAACCCACTCTCGGAGGCCTGTTGAAGGCTATCGATTTTCATGTCGCGTATCTCGAATGATGTATTGGAGTTTTGATATAAATTCAGGCGTGCCGCTTGACAGCCGTTCTTAAGGGCATACTCCATCGCCCATTGCGCTAATGTCTTTTGTTTATTCTCGATCATTTACCAAGATTTATTTGATTTATTTGATTTTTTCTCCTGATTGCTTCTGTTTTTTCCGTTCCGAAAAAGAAGAACCTCCCAATGACGGGGGGGAACCTAATTCCTAATTCCTAATTCCTAATTAACTTTCCCTAATTCCTTATTCCTTATTCCTTATTCCTTATTCCTTATTCCTAATTCCTAATTCCCAATTAACTTTCCCCTCCTACTGTAAGTTTGCTGACTAATGCCGACGGCATGCCAAGTGTCACAGGGCATCCCTGACCGTCTTTTCCGCAGGTCCAGGCTCCCTGGTCCATGGCAAAGTTTGAGCCGACCATGGTGATGTCGGCCAATGCTTTCGGGCCGTTGCCGATGATATTGATGTCTTTGATCGGTTGGGTGAGTTTGCCGTTTTCGATGAGATATCCATTTTTAACATAAAATGTGAAATCTCCGGCCCCGATTTGAACCTGACCGTTTGTAAATTTGGATACATAGACGCCGTTTTTCACGGAAGCGATGATTTCGTCTTCACTGTATTTACCGGCTTCCATGTAGGTGGCGCGCATCCTTGGGATCGGGATGTTACGGAAGGACTGACGCCGCCCGTTGCCGGTGGGGCTGAGGTTGTAATATTTTGCGCTGATACGGTCATGCAGGTAGTTAGTAAGTATGCCTTCACGCACAATATAGGTCTTTTGTCCCGGTATCCCTTCATCGTCGATGTTAACAGCGCCGAGGTTGGATGGAATAGTACCGTCGTCTAAGATGTTAATGTCTGTATTGCAAATAGTCTGGTGTAGTTTATCGGAAAAGATAGATGTGTTTTTCCGGTTGAAATCGGCTTCGAAAGCGTGACCTATCGCTTCGTGAAGCAAAATGCCGGAACCTCCCGCGCCCATGACAACGGGCATTTCGCCTCCCTTCGGTTTGATAGACCTGAACAGGATAGATGTGTCTTCAATGGCTTCTTCAACTAAGGCTTTGATGAGGTCGTCCGTCAGAAACTCGGCGCCCATACGAAACGCACGCGACGACATATTGCTTTCCATGCGGTCGGCTTCAGCCATGATACATTGCGTATAGAGCGTGACCATCGGACGATAATCGTAATAGGCTTGTCCTTCCGAATTATAAAATAGGATATGTGAAGCGCTGTCACTCAGCCCTGCCGATACTTTCATAACACGATTATCCGCAGCAAACATCCTGTCATTGATCTGCTGCAAATAAGGCATCTTGTTTTTTACCGTTACATCTTCCCATGCTGTCAGACTTTGATACAAACTGTTTTTTACGCTGACATCCGTCACCCCGGCAGCCCATTTGGAAGCGTTTTTGTTTGCAATACGCGCCGCCGTTTGCGCTGCTTTCAGCATCTCATCGAGTGTGATATTCTCTACATAGGCATATCCCGTCTGTTCGCCTGAAACGACCCGCACCCCCATACCGAAATCAATGTTCGAGGAAGTACGGTTAACGGCTTTATCCTGAAGACTTAAGCTATTTGAAAAAGTATGTTCGAAAAACAAATCCGCATAATCGCCTCCTTTTTCCAAAGCTGCTGATATAACCTTTTTAAGTTGGTTTTCAGTTACTTCAAAATGATTGAACGCATAACCAAGCGTCGTGGGATCATGGCTTGTACCATCTGTCTTACAACTTTCAAAAACAGATGGGGCTGCTAACGCGCCTAACATAAGCCCTCCGGTTTTGATGAAATCTCTCCTGTTAATTCCCATAAATAGTTGTTCATATTAAAAAAAGTTTTGTCGCAATTTCGCCGCAAAGGTAGAGAATAGTTTTCAGTTTTTAAAATATTTTTTCAGTTCATGGTATAATTGTTGAACAGGCAATCCCATGACATTATAGAACGATCCTTCAATGCTACAAACCCCTATATATCCTATCCATTCTTGAATACCGTATGCGCCGGCTTTGTCATAAGGTTTATATTTCTCTACATAATATTCGATTTCGTCGTTAGTGAGGGGTGCAAAATCGACTGAGGAGTTGACCGAAAATGATTTTTGTCTGTCGATTGTGGTAAGTGTTACAGCGGTAATAACCTGATGTTTGCGTCCGGATAGTCGTTTTAGCATGAGGATGGCTTCGTTTTTACCGGCTGGCTTCTCCAGAATATCACCGTCGAGTACTACGATGGTGTCGGCGGTGATTATCAGTTCGTCCGACTGCATGGATGCACAATAAAGGGCGGCTTTTTTTTGCGCTATATAACAGGGGATTTCATCAGGGGGCAAATCCGGAGGATAGGATTCGTCGATGTCCGCAATGACGCGTACTTCAAAGTCAATATCCAATCCTTTCAATAACTCTTTTCTGCGCGGCGAATTGGATGCAAGTATTATCTTATAATTCATACTGATATGTATTTATACCTGTGAAACAGTAAATCATTTTGTTTTAAAAAGCGACGTCAAAGGTATAATCTTTTTCATGTTCGTAATTAATTTTTAAGTGTTTTTTTGTTCGTTTCTATGTGATTTGAGAAATATGGCGTAAATTTGCGCTTTTATAAATCAATAAAATGATTATAAATTTTGAAAGATATGAAGAAAATTTTCGCAACAATGATGATGGTAGCTATGATGGCATGTGATGGTGCGGAGCATAAAAAGGATGATGCTCCCTTAGCCGACTTTATCGGAAAGCCGGATGTAAAAATTGAGAACCGACAGATGACGCCGGAAGTGTTATGGTCGTTTGGACGGGTAGGGAACGTATGCGTTTCGCCCGACGAAAAGCAAATTGCTTATACGGTAACGTATTACAGTATCTCTGAAAACAGGAGTAATGCAGAGATTTATGTGATGGATGTCGACGGAGGAAATAAAAAGCAGTTGACACAAACCGTAGCGCGAGAAGGGTCGCTGGCCTGGCTGCCCTCAGGTAAAGCTATCGCGTTCCTCAGAGAAGGAAAACTGTGGAATATAGACCCTGATAGCGGAAAAGAGACGCAGGTGTCGGATATAACGGAGCCGATAGACGGGTTTTTGTATTCGCCGACAGGAGCAAATATTCTTTTTATTATCTCTACGAAATTAGAAAAATACACCGGCGCAGAGTTGTATGAGGATTTGAACAAAGCAAATGCCTATATTTATGATGACCTGATGTATCGTCACTGGGATACATGGAAAGACGGGAGCTATAATCATATATATGTAGGGGCTATCCGGTCGGGGAAAGTGTCGTTGGTAGAAGATATCATGCCGGGTGAACCATATGATTCGCCGCTCAAACCTTATGGCGGAACGGAAGAAATGACCTGGAGCCCCGACGGCAAGACGATAGTGTATACCTGTAAAAAGTTGACAGGTAAAGCCTATGCCTTCCAAACCAATTCAAATCTATACGCATATAATTTGGACAGTAAGTTGACGCGATTACTTACACCCGATATGCCTGGGTATGATAATTACCCCCAGTTTTCGCCCGATGGAAGTAAATTGTTGTGGACAAGCATGAAACGTGGGGGTTTTGAGTCCGACAAGGAGCGCATCATGTTGATGGACTGGCCTGACGGGACAATGAGAGATATTTCGGAATCGTTAGATGCAAGTCCGAGATCTATCAAATGGTCGGGGGATGGTCTGACGCTCTATTTTACAGCTCCTTATCAGGAAGCGCATCAGATTTACAGGTTAATCCTCTCTACAGGAGTTATAACGCGCCTTACGGATGGCAATCATGATTATCAGGGATTACAAATCGCAGGCAGCGCACTGATAGTTACACGTACCACATCTGTCTATCCTGCTGAAATCTACCGTGTTTCAGCGTTGGATGGCAAAGGCGAGGAATTATCGTTTATTAATAAAGAATTGATAGACAGGTTGGATATTCCTACTGTTGAAAAACGTTTTGTGACGACTACCGACAACAAACAGATGGTTACATGGGTTGTATACCCGCCCAACTTTGATAAATCGAAAAAATATCCGGTCTTGTTGATGTGTACGGGTGGTCCGCAGGGCGTATTAGGGCCGTCGTTCAGTTATCGCTGGAATTATATGCTGATGGCTTCGCAGGGATATATTGTCGTGGTTCCTGCCCGGCGCGGTACTTCGGGGTCAGGACAGGAGTGGTGCGACGCTATTTCAAAGAATCATGGCACGCAGGATGAAGCGGATTTGCTTTCGGCTATTGATGAGATAGCCAAGGAACCGTTTGTGGACAAAAAGCGAATGGGAGCCATGGGGGCAAGCTATGGAGGGTATTCCGTTTTTCATTTGGAAGGTACACATAAAGGACGCTTCAGCGCATTTTTTGCTCACTGTGGCATTTTTAATGCGGAGTTTAAATATGCCACCACCGAAGAAATGTTTTTCGCGGAATGGGAATATGGTGGCGCACCATGGGAAAAGGATAATAAAACTGCTCAAAATTCATTCTCACACTCGCCGCATCTATTGGTGAACAACTGGGATACACCGATCATGGTTGTTCATGGGGAGAAAGATTTTCGAATCCCCTACACCCAAGGAATGGCTGCCTTTAATACGGCGCAGATGTTAGGTATCGAAAGCCGACTGTTGATATTCCCGACAGAGAACCATTGGGTGTTAAGCCCTCAGAACGCCATTCTCTGGCAACGCGAGTTTTTTGCGTGGTTTGATAAATATTTGAAACCCGAACACGATTAAATGATAATTAGGATTATAATACTGCAAAAACGATAAACTATGAATACGTATATTGAAAAAAATAAGGAACGCTTTCTGAATGAATGGTTTGAATTGCTGCGCATCCCTTCGGTCAGTTCTAAACAGGAGCATAAACCGGATATGATAAAGTGTGCCGAACATTGGAAAACATTGTTGTTGTCAACAGGCGCTACACACGCCGCTGTGATGCCGACGAAAGGCAATCCGGTTGTTTATGCCGAACGAATTCTCTCTCCGGAGGCTAAGACTGTGCTTGTTTACGGTCATTATGACGTCATGCCGCCCGAACCGTTAGAATTGTGGAAAAGCGACCCGTTTGAACCGGTCATACGCGACGGCAATGTGTTTGCGCGTGGCGCCGACGATGACAAAGGGCAGGCTATGATTCAGGCCAAAGGATTTGAGACAGCTTTACAAACAGGTCTGTTGCAATGTAATGTGAAATTTATTTTGGAAGGTGAAGAAGAAATTGGCTCTGAGAGTTTGGCGGATTTTTGCATAGAGAATAAAGAGTTGCTAAAGGCAGACATCATTCTTGTCTCCGACACAAGCATGGTAGCAGAGGATATCCCCTCGATAACAACCGGGTTACGTGGCGTGGCTTGTTGGGAGATAGAAGTGACAGGGCCTAACCGCGACCTGCACTCCGGACATTTTGGGGGCGCTGTGGCTAACCCGCTCAACGTGCTTTGTAAAATGATTGCCGACCTGACAGACGCTGACGGACGTATTACCGTTCCGGGATTTTACGAAGACGTAGAGGAACTGTCGGTAAAAGAAAAGGATATGCTTGCCAAAGTGCCTTTTAATGAAGAAAAATACAGGGAGGCAATAGGCGTAGAGGCGCTATTTGGAGAGAAAGGATACTCCACACTTGAGCGAAACAGTTGCAGGCCTGCGTTTGATGTTTGCGGTATCTGGGGCGGCTATACCGGCGAAGGCTTTAAAACGGTCCTCCCGTCTAAGGCTCATGCCAAATTGTCGTGCCGCCTTGTACCCCACCAGGATGAGGCGAAGATTTCCGAATTGTTTATCAATCACATCAAAAGCATAACGCCTGACTATGTGAAGGTGCAAATAAAGCATCATCATGGCGGACAGGCATATGTCTGTCCGGTAGACCTGCCGGCTTACAAAGCTGCTGAAAAAGCATTTACCGTAGCGTTTGGGACACACCCCCTTGCTATGCGTCGTGGCGGCAGTATCCCTATCATCCCCACTTTTGAAAAGATATTAGGCATAAAGAGTCTGTTGATAGGTTTTGGCCTTGAAAAACATGCGATTCACTCCCCGAATGAAAATTTTGGCATAAACCGCTTTTTTACAGGTATAGAAGCCGTAGCAGAATTTTACAGATGTCAATAATGGTTATACTTTTAAAATCAGTCGAACTGAACGGGCAGGAGACAGACATTTACATCGAGGGGAACAAGATAAAACGAATTGTTCCTGTTCCTAATGACATTTCCGAACAATCGGACAGGGTTATAGATAATCGGAAATCATCAGATAATGAGCCGGTTGCCAATGATTTTTTATCAGCAGATACCGTCATTGATGGAACCCGCAAAGCGGTAATCCCCGGATTGGTGAATATGCATACCCATGCAGCGATGACTTTGTTTCGCGGTTTTGGTGATGATATGCCATTAATGCCCTGGTTAGAGGAAAAAATTTGGCCCAATGAGGCAAAACTTACTTACGATGACGTCTATTGGGGCGCTAAACTTGCTTGTTTAGAGATGCTGCATAGTGGTACGACGACCTTTTTCGATATGTATTATCTTCCGGATGCAACGGCGCAAGCCGTAGAAGAAATGGGATTACGTGCTGTTTTGGCAGATGCTTGTTTTGACCATTTTAATCGAAAATTAACGGAGCGAAGTAAAAAAATCATATTGAAACGTTTCGGTCAAAAATCTCCCTATAGCGAACATATTCGTTTTGCATTAGGACCTCATGCCCTTTATACGGTATCGGGCGAACTGCTTCGCTGGATTTCTGATTTTGCCAAAGACAACGATACACTGATCCATTTTCACTTGGCAGAGACTGAAGGCGAGGTTTTACAATGCCTGCAACGATTTGGAGTAACGCCTGTACGCTATCTGCAACAGTTAGGTATGCTTTCTCCGCACTTAATTGCAGCGCATGTGTTGTATGTCGATGAAGAGGATATCCGTATGTTAGCCGATAATGGCGTGAAGGTGGTTCATAATCCGGCCTCGAATATGAAATTAGGTTCAGGTTCTCAGTTTAAATACCGCGAGATGCGTGACGCCGGAATAAATGTAGCTATCGGTACCGATGGTTGTTCGTCGTCGAATAATTTAGATATGATCGAAGCGATGAAATTAGCTTCTTTGCTAAATAAATCGTGGCGGAAAGACCCTGAAGATTTTACCTGTACCGAAGCGTTCCATGCTGCAACACAAGCAGGCGCTGATATGCTCGAAATAAATACAGGTCGCATCGCGGAAGGACATCCGGCAGATTTATGCCTGATCGATTTGAATAAACCTGTATTTACGCCTAACTTTAATTTCATATCCAACCTCGTTTTTGCCGCTAACGGGAGTTGTGTGGATACGGTACTGTGCGACGGACGCATTGTGATGCACAACAAGAAAGTACAGGGAGAAGATGAAATAATTGAAAGAGCAGCACGCGCAGCATTTGATTTGATAAAAAGAGATAGATAGGAACGTTCAAAATTTAAAATTAATTTTCTAATTTTGCGAAAAATTTTTGACAATGACAGCAGTAAAGAAAATACCTTACGGAGAATCGAATTTCGAGAAAATTCGGAAAGAAAATTACCTGTATGTAGACAAAACACGTTTTATCGAAATGGTTGAAAACGAGCCTAAAAGTTATTCTTTTCTGATTCGTCCTCGCAAGTTCGGGAAGTCGCTTTTTCTTTCAATGCTTTTTCACTATTATGACTTCTGCTCGGCAGACAAGTTTGACGAACTGTTCGGCGATCTATATATCGGCAAAAATCCAACGCCAAAACGAAACTCCTATTTTGTAGTGCGTTTTAGTTTTGCAGGGATAGATACCTGGTCGGTAGAGAGGTTTGAAGTTTCGTTTAATGCTAATATCGAAGCAAGTGTAATAGAATTTTTAAATCATTACAAAGATTCGATTGATGTCGATGAATATAAAAAAGGGAAAATGCAACTGCTTGATTCAATGGGTACAACAGGTGTTGAGGCCATTAAAAAACAAGTTTTTCGTATTACCCGGGAGAACAATCGTAAACTTTACGTAATCATAGACGAGTACGACCATTTTGCCAATGATTTGATCGCCATGGGAACAAATTTGAGCCACGAGCAATACAAGCAATTGATTTGGGCAAACGGCGTAGTACGAGATTTTTACGAAACATTAAAAGACGGCACACAAACCATTGTAGACAAGATATTCATCACAGGCGTCACCCCCATGATGCTCGACGATGTGACAAGCGGGTTCAATCTTTCAAACAACCTGTCGGTGAAAGAAAAATATTGCGAGATACTTGGCTTTACCGAAGA
>JGI24702J35022_10000950_pt1 | contig 18060 bp, 16 predicted proteins | sample TergutTh196P4_FD_35022 | JGI IMG/M metagenome (IMG submission 35022)
TCCTGCAGGGTGGGNTCAGTGTGATGCGCCTCGTTCAACCACCAGCGTACCCATGGCCAGTAGTCTTCCTCAGGCTCGTCGTACATTTGATGCAACTTTTCTGTAAAAGGATCCTCCACAGGCATCAAAGGGCCGCTGCCACTGCCCGTAGCCGCAAAACCTGGGACCGCCATTTGAATCAAAATAACAGATAGTAACAACAGTGCTAGAGTTGACTTTAATAATGATTTTTTCAACATTAATTTCTCCCTTCTTCGTTTTTGAAGTGAAATACGGATCTACCCAATCCGTCTATGTAAGGCATGCAGGTACTCGGCCTTGCAGGTCTTGTACACCGGGATGTGGGCCCTTATAGCACATAGCACCCCCTTTCTCAAAGTCGTTTCGGCTGTCTGTTTGCTCCTTTCACTTATTCAGATTTTGGATTGCTAAAATAGAGAAATTCATATAATATCAACGGCAGTATATTATATAATTTTTCATTTTTCAAGCGTGTTTTGTTAAAAGGGTGCGTATATCAAAATTGTCATAAAGTTGTCATGAAAGTGTCATGAAAGTGTCATGAAAGTTTTTCTTTGTAAGAGTAACTTCTACCCCAAACAATGGGTTTCAAGTTGCCTTTGGATGCGTATGGATGCGTATGGATGCGTCTTGATTTGTCTGGATTTGTCTTGATGCGTCTGGATGCTCTGGATGCGTCTGGATGCGTTTTGGGTAAATATTTGACATGAATCCACTGAGTCCTTGCTTCATCTGTTTTTTCGTCAATTTGTACGCTCCAATAGCCGCTTAATTCCTCTTTAAGCGGCTCTGGTTTGCCAATCTTAATCATCTTCGGCCTCAATTAGTTCATGCACCGTTCCGCCTGTGGCTTCCATCTGTACGATAGACCTATGCAATCGCTCCATGTTCGCTTCGGTGTATAATGGGTCGGATTCAGCGGTCAAATCAAAGGGGATTCTTCTCTCCTTGCTAACTTTAGTTGCAAAAATTGTAAAGGCGGCAGACATGGTTAGCCCCATATCCTTACAAGCCTGTTCCATGCCCTTCTTCAATTCACTATCCATGCGTAAATTTACCATAGTCTGTGCCATGAAAACCACTCCTTTCACGTTAAAAGTGTATTTCATATATAAAGCCAATGTCAAGCGTATGATTTACAAACTTTGACTGCTCGATAAGTAAAAATCAGAAAAACAGTGGATTTTAAAAACTGCTTTTGATATACTTGGGCTCGGTTAGAATTGTTTTCAGCATTATCAGGTTCACAGCCTTTTGAAATAGTGAATTTATATAATCAGACATGGACGAGATACAAAACTTACTATTTTTTGATATAAGGCAAATATGTTATGGAGATAGTGTTTTTCTTCCCGATCGGAATAATAGTTACCATTGTTCTTGCGATAGCATTAGCCGGGCTTTGGTTTTGGAGCAGCCTTGCATATATTTTTTATGGAGCTATGTGTTTGGTTTCGTTCTTATTAGGTGGGTTATTTATAGTATTTTTTATTTATAATATCATTCACAGAAAAAACATATTATCCATTATTTTGGGCATTATGCTATTGCTATATTCAATATCAGCAATACCAATTTATAGATTTGTCTACTGTTACTCAAATATCTATTATAATGGCGGACAAGGGCCACAAACGTACGCCTACCCGTTGATTATCGGTTTCAGCGTTTTGTTTATCGCAGGGCTTCTCGCGATGTTTGGAGTGTCCATCAAACAGAAATTGATATCCATTCTTATTACAATAGTAGTTTGCGCATTATTAGTTGTTTCCTTGGTCTACCCGGTTAATATGTCTCTTGAGTATAGCGCAGCAAACCATATAGTTGAGGAAGAACTCAGAGAGTATGTAACAACACAAGACACCTATGTGTTTATCCGTGCAAATTATTCAGAGAACCGGTTTCCTTACTACAGAAGTGAAATGCGCTGGTTTCCTGGCGCATCCTGGTTGCCGAAAATCCCGGTAGGGAGAGTCTCTAAATATCAGCAAGTATACGCAACGGGTGATACATTTACTGAATATTATCGAAATTCTGATGGCAGTGAAAATTCGAATGAATATCTTAAAGTCTATTTTGAAGACAATATAACCGGATATATTCTCATATCCGATGTTTCTGAACCAGATTGAATCAACTGATTATGAACAAATTGAATCATGCTTAGCAACAACCGCATTTACATACTGTTGTTTTATGGCATACTCGTAGCGGGTTAAGTTTGAGGTGTTTGTTATTGCTAGCACATTGGTGAATCTCGTGCCGACAAGCGACAAGCCCAGATAGTCAGGACAAACGCATGTCTTTAAAGGACGTCCCGTCAGTTGCGCTACTTAACAATGAAAAAAGACGGTACTGATGCAGGCGCCAGCCGTATAATAATATCCCGTCTTTTTTCCCCCATGTTTTGATTGAGTCCTAAAAAAAGACAAAAAGATTACCTAATCCTTGATTATCTCGAGGTCTTCCATTCTGTCTATTAATCACCGATTTTCGCAATAATTATAACCGTCACAGAATATAATTGTTAAGATGATATCAACTAAAGGTCAAAGACAGCGTTGCTCCATCCAACCAAGGTATGCTATTCGGCAAATGCTGCCAATCAACAGCCCTAAGAATGGGATTGTGCGCATGCTTCGGATAGGAAACTATGATTTCGCCCTCACGAACACCGACAATCCCCTGAACATGCACAAAGTTGCGAAAGACCGTGTTCGCGTCGCACTTTTCAAAACCACGTAGATTCTGCGCCAATCGCCAGTACAAGGTGTCTGCAATCAGGGTCATCACCATATCAAAGTGTACTTTTAGTAATATCGGCGACGAGAGCGCATTGATGTTGAAAAATTTCACCGCTTCTGATATGCCCGTTTCAATATGCCAGCGGCAGGAATAGTCCGCAACAATAGATTCAGCAGGTGACTCAAGGTCGTTAGTGATCAGAAACGCAGGTTTCTCGTGCCCGTTCCCTTTGAGGATGATCTGACGCGCTATACCGTCGTAGTCTTTCAGTTCCACCTCAGATTCATAGATAAACGGATTGGGATATTTGCGCATATCGTGCGGAATCGTAATTTTTGTCCATGGCTCAAGCCTGCTGGCTTCTTCAAGCAATTTTTGACCACGTCGGCGCAATGTGACGAACTTGATGCCCTGCCTGTTAAGCTCTGACAGATTCTTGTATGTGGTAAACTTGCTGTCAAAGATCAATGTGGAATTCATCTGCCGGCTGATCCTTGCCCAATAGGGCAAAAAGCTGAGGATTTGATCATCCGCTTCACGGCTTTGTATATCGGCTGCAGTATAAACGAGCAGCTTTGTCTCGGAGTCTTGCGCGAACATAGTCAGAGCGCCTTTCATCCGGCTGCCTCTGGCGCCCGCCCAATGCTCGTCAAGTACCGATTCGTCGCCATAGTGGGGCACGGTATGAAAGTCGAGATTGATAACTCGCCTATCATAGACGCCCAACCGATGCGCGTTGCTTACAAAGGCTTCCTGCAGGCGGTTTATGTGTTCCTGATCAAGTGAATATGAGTAAGTGGAGAGCGCCGTGCATTTCGGCAGAACATTCAGCCCTGCAAACAATCCAAGCCTTGGATCGAAAGAATGACCGCCCACATGGGAATAGCGCTCAGTCCCAAGCAGTTTGAGCGCCAATATGGAAAGGAAATAGTTCATCGCCGGTATTGCGCGGGATTCAGGTAGCCTTGCCTTCTTAATCACATTGTCGATACCTAACTGCGCGAGAAAAGGCGCAAACAGGAACACTCCCGCCCCGTCCGATTCATAACGGCCGCCACCCAGCAATGTTACACGAACAGGTTCCGCTTTTTCCTGTATTTCAGCTTCTTTTATTGTGCGCCCGATTCGCAGTTGCGTCCTTCGCGGAAGCTTTGTGAATCCTTCTTCAGCCAACACCCTCTCAACTGTACGTATGGAGAGCTCAATGCCATCACGCAAGAGCAATTCCGCGATCTCTCCAGCGGACAGCTCCCTCTGCCTCCACTGAACGATCTTTTCACGGGTATCTCGATCCACTTTCCGTCTTGATGTCTTGTTTTCGGCTATTGGTTCCGAAAAGTCAATCTTTCCGTGACGGAATCGAAAACGCAACTGGCTGACATACCCAACAACAGCTTGTAAACTGCCTAATATCAACGTGTCTAAATTGACATGAATCCTCGCGAGTTGAAAAATCGTGCTTTTAACTTTTAGAATTTGGAAATTAATACGACATATAACAGAATGATTCTATAGCATTTTCGATTTTAGGTCATCAGAAATAGCATGAAATCACTGCCCTTTACGTAAAAATGTTAGTCCACATTATTATCTTAAAGTATTGCGCGAAAACCGGTGTTCATATGATATAATAATAAGGAATTCATCTTCTGATTGGCGTGTTGCACTAATATAAAACTAATTGCAATAATACTAAACTAACGGTGTGCTAATATGAAACTAATTATATTCAGCGGTTTTTTGGGCTCAGGGAAAACACTTCTTATTCTGTCTCTTGCCGAAAAAATATTGAGAAATGCTGATGTCAGCCGGATCAACATAGTAATAATTGAAAATGAAATCGGCGAGACCGGGATAGATGATAAGGTGTTGAACGACGCGGGGTATGAAGTGCGAACTATGCTCGCGGGGTGTATTTGTTGTACGTTGAGCGTCGACCTGACCATAGCTCTTAATGACATCCTGGATAAATACGACCCGGAATATGTGATATTTGAACCGACGGGAATCGCGCTCCCGGATCGCATAGTTAAGACTGTTGAGGAGTATGGGAAAGGAATCAGTGACGTCAGTATTATTACAGTCGTCGACGCTAAACGATATGATATGCTCACGCATATGACCCCTTCGCTTTTATCCGGACAATTGAAACCGGCGGAATTTATATTCATAAATAAGTGTGATCTAGTGTCCGAAGATGCTCTAGAGGAAATATCGTCTGAAGTATCTAGGACAAACGGCGCCGCCAAAGTCTTTCGTGTTTCCGCTTTGAATGGCATTTCAGAGGGGATTTGGGACGAGGTGATCCACAGACATGAATAATGAATCATCACATGATAATCACCCTGGCTCATTGAGTATTGAAAGCAATCACACCCTTGCCCATGGCGAGCAGTACGGGCGGCAGGAGCTGCGGGATGTGCATAACGAACGTCACGAGCAGCGGGCGGGACATGGCGAGCAGTGGGAGCAGTGGGAGCAGCCAGAGGGACATGGCGAGCATCATGATGATGACCCTGCTCATGGTGAGCAGCTCGGGCATAACGAGCGTCACGAGCAGCACGAGCGCCACGAGCGGCACGAGCAGCACGAGCAGCACGATCATCACGATTTGTATGGTTTGGACGTCGAGCCGGCTATTGTATCATTTTCCCAACAATTAGCTATTAAAGAAAACAGCCTCTCGGGCGTCCAGCTTCAGGATAAGTATAGGGAAATAATCAACGGGCTTTGTTCCTGGGCGAAGGCGAAATCACTGCTGATAGGCCATATCAAGCTCCATATTAAAGCTGGTGATTGTTCAATCTGGATATCCACGACAGGGGACGGTATTTCCATAAAAAAGTTCGGCAGCTGGGACGAGCAAACAGTAACCGGTTATGAGCTGAGTTTTACTGCTATTGTATTCGGTATTTCCAAGGCGGAGTTACTGGAAATATGCAAGGTAAATCAATTATTTTGAGATTACATTCTATTATTGATCCGTGAGTGACCAATACGGGCTTTGCCCGCAACCCAACTCGGCTCGGCGAAGCGCGGTTCCCCTCGCCTCACGAGCGCGATGCGCTCGCGCCGCGCTATTCGCGCGGCGATTAGCAACTCACGATTTAAACAACTTGTTTTTTTATTTGCGTTTCTGATCCGTGAGTTACTAATCCACCGTTTTTGGGCATAATTCATATTAGGCTATAATTATTTCGGTTACAAAGGAGTGGATGAAATATGATGGACAGTTCGCATGAAGTCTTATCAAATGATTCACTTTTGACCGCATATTATATGCCGCGTCCCCGAATAGACGAAATACTCGATCGAGCGACCCAATGCAAACTGGTTTATGTTATCGCGGGCGCCGGTTATGGAAAAACCCAGGCGATCCGAAGTTACATAGAACAACAGACGGACGCCATCGTCCGGTGGATCCAGTTGACAGACAGCGACAATATATGTTCCCGGTATTGGGAAAACCTCATTCACAGTATTTCATATGACAACCAGGATTTAGCCGATAGATTGCGCGAGTTTGGTTTCCCGGACACACTTGCCCGATTCAAGCAGTTTGCCGAAATCTTAAAAAGCACGGAACACCGCGCGGTGAAGACATACCTTGTATTAGACGATTTCCATCTGGTACACTCCGAGCAGGCGTTACTTTTTGCGGAACGATGCGCCTATCTGCATGTCCCCGGAGCGTGTGTTGTCATAATTTCCAGAAAAGAACCCGAAATCAACACAGTTTCACTATTCTCCAAGGGACAAGTCCACATTGTAACAGAAGACGAGCTGCGTTTTACGGACGACGAGATTCTGGAGTTTCTGAAACAACGCAGCATTGATTTCTCCGTTAAAAACCTCCCGAGGCTTATTGACGCCACTAAGGGTTGGGCGCTTGCTATTCAACTGATTTCATTGTCATTGAAAAGGAACCCAAGAAATCTCGATTCTGCGATTGAAAATATGAAACAGAACATTTTCAAACTAATGGAAATCGAAGCGTTTAACGACTTTCCTGAAAACACCAAGAAACTCTTGATAAAAATATCCCTGGTGTCCAATATGCCGCTAACAATACTACAAAAATTATTTGGCGAGGTTTTATTCTTGCGGGATTTACCACAGCTTGCGTCATTCTTATGGTTTGACAGTTTCTCTGGTTCAGACAGGATCCATCCACTGTATCTGGAGTTTTTACACGACAAACAAGACGCCTTAACTTTTGAGGAGAAGCGGGTTATATATAGAGACGCGGCGCAATGGTGCTCAGACAATAATTTCAATCTTGACGCCATGCGTTTTTTTTCACAGGCGCAGGATTATGGACGTATGGTTGAACTTCTTTATACATATCCATTTAGATTACCCTATGACACATGTGAATACTTTCTGGACATAATAGAAAACCTGGCCCCTGATGAGGAAAATATTGAAGACTTAAACCTTTTAATGCTAATAAACTTTTTCGCGCCTCTTTTACTTATGGGGATGGGCAAGCTTGGCGAGGCGCGGCAGCGATCTTTTCGCGTTATCAGGAAGTGGGCGCACTCAGACTCGCCGTTTGCGCCAATAATTCTGGCCTCAAGTTACAGCAATCTTGTATATATAGATATGTATACCTGTACTATTACACATAAGTATAACTCTCCAAAGTATCTAAAAAAGTCGATTGAATTCTATAAAAAATCCACATTACCGCTTTCAAGGGGTTCGGGGGCTTTTACCGTCCCGGATATCCGATCTCTTGCATGTCTGGTAGGAGAGGGCGCAGATTTAAATGAATTTGAACAATTCCTTGGCGCCGTGAAACTGACGGAGTTTTACATAGGGGAAACATTCCATAATATGTATTCCGGTTATGAAGACCTTGTCTCTTGCGAACTTGCTTTTTACAGAAACCAACCAGATGTTGCTAAAAATCACGCGCACCAATCTATTGTTAAAGCGCGTGAAAAAAATCAATACAGTATCGAAGCGATGGCGGAACAGTATTTGCTGAGGATTTCAACACAGGAAGGCGACTATCAGATGGTGAAAGAAGTTCTTAGGCAACTGCGCTCACACTTGGATAACCCTGATTTTTGGAGTCGTCAATTATTGTATGACCTGTTTACCGGTTTTTTCTACGCACAAATCGGGCTTCCCGGTATGGCGCCGTCCTGGCTGATCATGGACGAAAAAGAGGCAAAGGCTGAAGTCCGCATTCCCGTCAGAGAGTTGGTTGTTTGCGTAAAAAATCATATCGCCACCAAAAAATACCATCAGGCGCTAACGGTTTTGGGTAACTCCTATCCCAGGAAACCACAAGAACGATTCCTGTTGAGCGAGTTGACGTTTTCATTGCTGTCGGCTGTCGCGAGAATCAACACAGGCGATACGGAAGGCGCCATGAATGATTTTAATAAGGCGTATTCACTTTCGTTTAACGGCGTGTTCGAGATGCCATTTATCGAGCTTGGCAAGAATTTGCGGCCTTTGGTCGCCGCCGCCTTGAATAAGGCGGGCGCCGGGAAAAAGGAGTCGGCGCAGGCGGGCGCCACAGGGCAAGCTGGGTCTGGGCAGGCGGATGCAGGGCAAATTGGCGCTAAGCCGGCAAAGCCTGTTATCCCGGATGTGTGGCTTAAGACAATTGATCGAAAAGCCTCAGTCTATGCAAAGAAGGCCGCATTTATCACAAATTCATTTAAAAAAGAAGAAAAAATCGATGATTCCATTCAATTGTCGGATCGGGAGCAAGAGGTTTTGAATGATCTTTATCATGGCCTATCCCGTGAAGAAATATCTGTCAACCGGTATCTGTCCATAAATACTGTAAAAAAGTTGCTTCAATCGGTATATATTAAACTTAATGCAAGTAATAACGTAGATGCCGTTCGTATCGCTCTTGAAAAAAACCTTATAGAGTAATCGAGTAAAGATTTACTCTTTTTCTATAGTTATGACCATTCCTGACTAAGTTATGACCATTCCTAACTAAGTTATGACCAGTCCTGCCTAAGTTATGACCACTCTTTCCTTCGGAAGGCACAAAACCGCTGAATCTGTTATCTGGAGTTCAGCGGCTTTTTTTGCCTATTTGACGACATTTACCCTTTAGGGTGTAGCTGTACAAAAACGTATACAGTTAGAATACATACATAAACATTTATCGTCAGCATTAACCTATTACTTAAGAGGAGGAAAATGAGATGACAAGTACAGGCATAATCTTTAAAACGGAGAAAGATGGATACGACAAAGAACAGGTCGATAAATATATATCGAGGCTCAGTGAGGAATATCAAAAGGCTTACAACGAATACCAGAATATTAGCAGTATTAACTCAACACTTTTGGATGAATGCTCGAGAATGAAAAGACAAGAGGAACTGGGAATGGATCCCGACGTCATTGCAAAGACACTGTTAAGTGCTGAAACAATGGCGCAAAAGACTATCGACGATGCTCACTTTGAAGCTGCAGCGCTCAAATTGGAGGCTCAGCAGTTGTTGGACGGAGCAAAAGCTGAAAGTGAACAGGCGAAAGAGTTCTCGCAAAAGATTGTTAACGACGCGAAAATCCAAGCTGCTAAAATGATTTTCCGCACAAGAAGAAACATCGAACAGGTTAGAAAAGCAATGGAACTTGCAATGGGCGGGATGGATAAGTTGTTGGCGTTCACAACGACAAAAAAAGAACCTGCCGTATCCGCATAATTGATGTTGCGGTTGAAGCTTATATCGGTACTGGCGCTGGCGCCGGTACTGATACTGATACTGATACCGATACTTATACCGATACTGGCAATGGCGCCGATACCGATACCGATATCGATGCTGGCAATAGTATAAATACTTATACCGATACCGATACTTATACCGATACTGGCAATGGCGCCGATACCGATACCGATACCGATATCGATGCTGGCAATAGTACAAATACTTATACCGATACCGATACTTATACCGATACCGATAGAAATGAAGATGCTAATTCTTATGAAGAGACAAATGTTGATTCATAATTTTCAATTACCTGGATATTGACTAAACAGAAAGGAGGGGCGGACATATGGCTATAAAACCACTAGAGGAATTAAACAAGGAACTCATTTCCGAAATTTTCTATAGCGATGCGATAACACCAGGCAGCGACGCGGCTAGTTCCGACAGCGACGCCAGTCAACCGAAAAAAAACGGACTGCTCATGAAAAAGGGCGTCCATCCAAATCGGCAACCTGGAAAAAAGAGGAGCAAGGCTTACACTATCATATCGGACATAGTATTTTTTCTGGCAGTGTTAGTAATTTTTGTCTCAACAGTATCGCACTCGAACAGCGGAGCTCAAAAAAAATACTTTTATTATTCATTCTTTACGGTCTTAACCTCCAGCATGCAAGATGAAATACCAAAGGATTCATTAATCCTGACACGAAAGACAGATCCGCAAAACCTTCAAGTTGGAGATAATATAACCTTTATCCGTGACAGGAATGTCTCGGTGACGCACAAGATCGTGGATATATACGAAAACTATCTGGATAGCAACGCAAGGGGATTCCAGACAAAAGGCGTAAACAACGACGCCCCGGACAGCGAGATCGTATATGAAGAAAGTATAATCGGCAAGGTGATATTCTTTATACCTGCCGTCGGGGCAGCCATTTACTATCTGAGAACAAAAGTCCTTACCGGATTGATCATTTTCGGATTATTTGCCGCTCTTTACATAGCGCTTCGTATCTTTCAAAGGCAAAAGAAGGCAAATGGCTTAGATTCAGCCTAGTTATTTCCTCTTTGAGTTTTACGCGATCCCGGTATCGCTAGCTCTTTATCAATAATTAGCCGGCGCGGTGGTTGCTTAACCATAAAAGCTTAATGAATTGAATTTAATTGAATTTAATTGAATTTAATTGAATTGAACTAAATCGAATCGAATGGAATGGAATTGAACGGAATGGAAAGGAATGGAAAGAAAATGGAAAATTCAACAAAGGTAAAACAAATTGTTATTCGATTTAATATTCCCTCCTATGAAAAAATCCGTGAATGCGCGGAAATCGAACACAGAGGTTTGGGCGATTTCGTCAGGCACGCGGCTTTAGACTACATCGAAAGAGTCTATCAAGCAAGAGACGCTTCAGGTATAGACGCCGCCCCTCGTGAGAAGAAGTAGAGGAATAACGATTTCATATAAATAAGTATTATCCGGCGCGCATGCCGCTCTCATGCTAAAGCGGTCTGCGACCGCAAGGATTCAGGATTCAGAAGAAACTTCTTGCTTTTTATTAGTGGTCTTGATCCGTAAGTTGCCAAACATGTCGTCGACGCCGGGTAGAAGTAGCGGCATTAAGCCGATCAAGCCCAAGCTGCGGCAAGCGGCTAAATACTTATGCTTTGAACAGACCGATCCGGCTATCTGGAAGGTTATCCAGATAAGGTTATTCAGATAAGGTTATCCAGATAAGGTTATCCAGATAAGGTTATCCAGATATAGAAGTAATGCCGGAAGGAAAGAGAGGTGAAGAACTATGTTTATAAAAACGCTACAACAACTTGATGAAGAGTTTCAAGCCGAATATATGCCCAACTATGTGGCAACCAGCGCAGCAAAGAATGCAGCAACTAACGCAGCAGACGGAGCGGCAACCGACGCGGCAACTTATGCAGCGTCCTTTCAGGAGGCGTCTTCAGGGGCGGCTGCGGGAGTTACTGCGGTGGCGTCTGCAGAGGCGTATGCGGATAAAACAGGTCCGATATATTGGCTATTGCGAAAAATAAAAAGAGTATTAAATACCAGAACTGTCATTGACAGTGCTCCTGTCACGCAACCAGTGTGGAAAGACATATCGTTACTGTTTCTGAAAATTGCGTCTATCATTCTGGTCTTTGTCCTGTTATTCACCTTTCTGTTTGGGATCGTCAGGTTTCAGGAACCTTCGATGGACCCGGCAATTAAGGACGGCGACCTCGTAATCTTTTACCGGTACACCAAAAGCGGTTATCTTCCTCAGGATGTAATTGCGCTGGACTATAACGGAAAGAGGCAAGTGAGGCGCGTGGTCGCCACAGCGGGTGATGAAGTTGACATAACGGATGAAGGTTTGATGATAAACGGAGCAGTGCAACAGGAGCCAAGTATATTTCAGCAAACTGAGCGGTATCAGGAGGGCGTAAGTTTTCCTCTAACTGTGCCTGAGGGAGAGGTATTCGTGCTTGGCGACAGTAGGACGGGCATCACGGACAGCAGAATATACGGTAGTGTGCGGATAGAAGACACTTTGGGAAAAGTCATGACAGTGATCCGCAGACGAGGTATTTAAATATGAGTGTTCTTTTTTCATCGCCAAAAAAAGAACCAAAAAAGGCGCCGGAGGTTCCGAATCCCCCCGGACCCCTAAACGACCAGGGGCAAGCCCCTGGCCCCCAAAAACCGTGGGGAGACAAAGGCGGCAACAACCTGCAAGAAGAACATCCAGACCGTTTTGTGACCTCCGAAGGAAGGCATGACCATAAGTCATGACCATAAGTATAGATGAATTAGAAGTTTTTGTATGTTTTTAGAGGTATCTGGAAGTTTTTGTATGTTTTTAATGTTTTTGGATGTGTGTAAATTTCAAAGTATTTTTACCCTTTTGGGTGTAGCGGCAAAAACTTCAGGAAAGTAGACTTAATGTGTAATCAGTCACCGGCAAGTCAGAATACAGAAAGAATAAATATAGCTTGCCGGCGCCAACTAACGAAGACAAACATATGGCAGCACAGGAAACAACTTGACGCAAAGGAAACTCCGGAAACAAAAACAGGAAACAGGAATCAGAAATCAGAAAAGCGAAAAAACTGAAAACGGAAAACAAAAAACAGGAAAACAAAAATTAGAAAACAGAAAAACAAAAAAACAAAAACCCCAAAAAAAAGAAAGGAAGTGTTGAAAATGACAAAGTTAACTTCAAAAAAAGGAAATCGTATGTTTAAGCTCGTAACAAGTATCGCATTAATTATGGCCCTTTGGGTTACCATGGCGTTGCCGGCGACGGCGGCTGTGTACTCTGAGGGAACGGACTCAGAAAACCCCGCAAAAGCGGCAGTCACCAAATTGTTTAAGTTACCGGTAAATACGACTACCCCCGAATCAAAATTCGTCTTTACATTCGCTAAAGTCGGTATGCTCGAAGGCGTTGGCGTAGACGAGAGCGCAGATTTGAAAGACAAAATGCCCTCGATTCAAGACCTGAACATCAACTATGACCCCGGTGAGAGACCTACCGGAACCGACGGAATGACCTATTTAGACGGCGATACGTATACACTGGTGAAGCAGTCGGATGATTTCATCAAAAATCTGACGCCCGCTGGTTGGGGAAATGGAGAAGGCGTCTACGTATACAAATTATATGAAAATTCTACTCCCGGCAACAGCGAAATTAAGATCACTGACGACGAAAACGAATGGGACGTTTACTCGGAAGCTGAGTACGACGTCGAGATATGGGTAGAAAAGGATGATAAAGGTATTCTCTTCGTGAGATATGTCAGTGTGAAAATTGTAACGGAAAAAACGGACGAATACTATACTATAAAAGGTAAACCGGGTGACGGGAAAGTGGATCCGACGCCGGACGGCCAAGGCGAGAACGAACTTATAGATAGGTTAATCGAAGAAGACTTCTCTCAGGTATTCTTCACCAATAAATATTGGAAGAATGATGGCGGCGGTCCCACAGACACCAAAAACACATCGCTTGAAATCATCAAGAAGATCAAAGGCGCCGGCGCCGTAAAGACTACGCGCTTCGAATTCGATGTAACAGTTATACAGCCCAGCATCATACCGGACACACTGCAATACAGGGCAGTCATACTCGACAAGGATGGCGCTAATGTAACCAGCACAGACCACTACTCTACTATCAGTAATGACACATACGGTGACTACATCAAGTTCACCTCGAATTCTGAGCTTAAAATCAAACTGACTGACGAAGAAAGGCTGTCATTCTTAGACCTGACAGTTGGCGCCACCGTAAAGGTAAATGAAGCTGCCTCTAATGATTACATCCCGTCGTACTTGAACACATTTCCCTCAGATGCAGAAAAGGAGTATAAAGGAGAAGTTAAGAAGGAGCTTGGATTCCCCAGCGCTGACGACCCGGGCCTGCACTACATCCGTGAAGGCGCAAACGTAAATTACTCCAACTTCACGAATACCCGCTCAGGAGCAACTCCCACGGGCGTTAGCGTAGACGACCTGCCGTACCTGGCTCTGATTGGACTGACCCTGGCAAGCCTTGGCTTATACCTCTCGGTTAAGTTCCGCAAGAAGGTAACAAACAACGCATAACAAATAGTAGCTAATAATAAATAGTAGCTTTTGAAGAGCAGGGGCAGTTGAGTAACGACAGATGCGACGACTTGACTGCCCCTGAAAAAAAGGACGACAGACAAAATAAGGGAAAAAGCTAAATAAAACAGAAGGGAGGTCCACAGGCATGAAGGCAAACGAGATAGGCAGAAAGACGATCAGGTTCAGTAACAGCACAATTAATCTTATTCTGGTTACAATCATCATTTTACTGGCGGCATACGCCGGATACGCCCTGTGGGACTCAAACCAGATATACGACGCGGCGGACAGATCAAACTACGCGGTGTATAAACCAACAGCGGCGGATGGCGGAAAGTCGTTTAAGGAATTGCAGGCCATCAATGATGAAGTGTTCGCCTGGCTCACAGTGTACGGAACGAGTATTGACTACCCCGTCACACAGGGCCCCGACAACATGAGATACGTGAATACAAACGCAGAGGGCCAGTATTCCCTGTCAGGGGCAATCTTCCTGGACTGGGGCAACAGCAACGATTTCAGCGACTTCAACAGTATCCTGTACGGCCACCATATGGCAAGACGGGTAATGTTCGGGGAGATAGGCGAATTCTCAGACAGAAATAAGTTCGATGCTCACAGGTTTGGGAACTTATACTTCAATGGGCGAGACCACGGAATCGAATTCTTCGCGTTTGTTCACGCGGACGCCTACGACACCGATGTGTTTACGGCAAACGTAGGAGACGATAGCCGACAAGCGTATCTTGACGGATTACTTGAAAAAGCGAAGTACACCAGGGATATAGGCGTAAGCATAAATGACAGGATTGTCCTGCTGAGCACATGTTCATCCGACTCAACAAACGGACGGGACATCCTCGTCGGAAGAATCACCGACAAGACACATGAGGGCTTTGACTTTGAAATGGAATCAAATGTTGGTTACGCTAATCCGAATTTAAGCGGCTTGGATTGCTATGTTGATGAAATCCCCCTGTTATTGTTACTGTTGATATTCACGCTGACGGCGCTGCTGGTTGTGAGGATTTATAAAATCTCTCATAGAAGGAAGCGCAGTGATAATCTCGGTGATAATCTCAGTGATAATCTCAGTGACGCTAACATTGACGCTCACAGCGATAATCTCGGTGATAGTCTCGGTGATAATCTCGGTGACGCTAACATTGACGCTCACAGCGATAATCTCAATGACAATCTCAACAGTGACGCTAACAACGATAATCTCAATGATAATCTCAACAATGACGCAAACTGTGACACTCACACTGATTCACAGTGACGCATATTGACTCACAGTGACACTCACACTGATTCACAGTAATGCATATTGATTCACAGTGACACTCATAGTGATTCACAGTGACAATCGCAATGATGAAAGAACACACAAAAATAAATTTTAACGGAAGGAGGGCGGATGCATATGAACAGGATATTAACAATGAGAAGTAAAAGGATTTTGTGTACGGCAATGGCAGTTCTAATGATGATGATGATTTCGGCGCCTGTGACCGTACACGCAACTGCTCCGGCGACCGGAAGTCCGGTTTACCTCACGATTAATCAAGTCTTCTCCGCTACTTCATCTCCGGCGAATAATACATTTACCTACAGGTTAAGCTCACTCAACCCGGACAACCCGAATAACCCGGCGCTTCCGGGAGGTGCGACCGAAGGATATACATTTACGATCGCCGGGAATGAAAGCACAACTATTGGCCCAATAGATTTCAGAGTTCCGGATGTCTATCGTTACGAGATAATTCAAGTGATAGATGAGGAAAAACCGGGCTATATATATGACTGGCGGGCTTACACGATCGTGATTCATGTGGATGCGTCGTATAACGCAACTATTATCGTATATAACGAAAATAACATAAAGGAAGAGCAAATCGTATTTGTGAATGGCTATAGTGTTTTACCAAGCGATCCGAATCTCATGATGGATCCTCCGGTTATGAAGACTGTATCAGGAAACCCGAGCTATGATAGTGATTTCGCATTCAAACTGGTAGCGCAGGACGCTTCATATCCAATGCCGTCCGGCAGCTCTGAAGGCGAAAAGATGATTTACGTCAAAGGCTCAGGACAAGCCGTGTTCGGGACCTGGAGCTATGATAAAGAGGGAATATACTATTACTATGTTTATGAAGTAAACTCGGCGCTAAGCGGGTATACATATGATACGACTGTGTACTCGATTACGGATAATGTTAAGGAGGAAAACGGTCAACTTGTTGTAACAAGGGTAGTGTCGAATGAAATAAATAAATCGGTTTCGTCTATGATTTTTAATAATAGATATAAAACGGGCGGCGGCACGATCAACCCGCCGGTAACAACCACTACTCCAAAAATAACAGAGACGCCGTCTCCAACCCCCACGCCAACACCCACCGAGACTCCGACCAGAACGGGTTCGCCCGGCCGGTCAACGCCCAGGCCCTCCAGAGGGCCCGGTCAAATAGACCCTACTGAACCAGCCGATTTGGGTGAAAGGGATGACGACAATGTAGTCGTTGAGAACAACGATATCGATCTTGAAAACGGAGGCGTGCCTATTGGAAACACCAACATAGACTCCAATGACGACGATCCGCCGCGGGGCGGCATAAATCTTGGGATACGTTCGCCAAGAACCGGGGATGACAGCAACACTAATTCACATATTATTATGCTCGTCGCAGGCGGCCTGTTGGCATTTGGATCGGCAATGTATCTGTTTGTTGGCGAAAGACGAAGAAGAAGGGCAGGTGAGTAATTATGAAGAAGAGCGGATTAAAGATTATTGGATTCAGGGTTATGGCGCTTATTGGAATGCTCCTGGGCGCAGGAGTGATGGCGTATGCGGGAGCTCAACTGGCGGAAACGCAGCAGATTTATCAGGAGGGCAACATGGCTTATGAGAATTTGCGCAATCTGATAAAAGGCGACGAGGGGATTTATGTGCCGGGTATTCAAGAAGGACTGACATCCGGCGCCTCCTCCAACGCCTCAGCCACCGACGCATCAGCCTCCTCCCTGCCGACGTTTGGAAACACGCCGTCAAATGCGGATTACCCACAAGACGGCGCGGAATACCTTAAAGCATCGATGGAAGATAACGCAGACAACGAAGATACGCGAGTTTACGTTCCAAAATTGAATATCAATTTTGAGAAGCTGAAGGTTGTGAACAGAGACACGGCTGCATGGTTGTATAGCCCGGATACTGTAATTGATTATCCGCTGATGAGGGCAGACGACTATAATTACTATCTAAACCATTTGCCGGATGGGACAAGAAACGCGAACGGATCGCTGTTTATCGATTACAACTCAGCCTCAGATTTCAGCGGTCAATTGACGGTTATCTACGGGCACAATATGAAGTCCGGCAGTATGTTCGGCGGTTTGAAGGGGTACAAAAGCCAGAGCTATTTTGAAAAGAACCCCTATATGTATCTGTACACAGAGAATTCGAATTACCGGATAGATCTTCTTTACGGCGCCCTGATCGACGCCGGAAAGTGGAGAGAGCAGGCGTTCATGTTCGAGGAGAACGCCAAGTCGCTTCTGTCATACGCTGCGCAAAACACCACCTTCACCAGCAGCGTAGAATATCGGGAAGGCGATAAGATAGTCGTGTTGTCTACCTGTTCGTATGAGTTTGACGACGCGCGCTATGTGGTGATAGGGATACTCCGAAACGGCTAATTTTATGCGAAAGCCGGCTTTTGAGCCCTCATTGGGCTGGATGCGAAAGCCGGCTTTTGAGCTCATTAGATTAAATACGAAAGCCGACTTTTGAGCGGCGCCGCGTTTAGAGAAAAATACCTGACAAAAAATTCAATTGTGGCGGGTATTTTTCTATTTGCCATTTTTTTATATTATACTAGCGAACGAAAACATTTTCAAAAATTGTGTTTTTCGCTCGCAAGTATAATTTCATGCACAAGCCGCCGTATCTGTAGTTTGTCGCTACGCGAC
>JGI24702J35022_10000952_pt1 | contig 18056 bp, 14 predicted proteins | sample TergutTh196P4_FD_35022 | JGI IMG/M metagenome (IMG submission 35022)
GGTATGANGAAAAAAATCTCACAGGATACGACTATTATGTGATTGACGGACAGCATTACACGCTTCTCAACAACGATATTCGCTACTGTATTATGCCTAAACGAACTGTTATCATCGGTTCATCGGATAAACATTACAAATTTTTAAAACCACATTTCACCCTGTACGCAAAACTCTCCTACGACATGGCTTATGTATACGACGAATACCGGCACGCTACCAACACTTTAGCCAACACCTTTATTTGGGGTAGCGGGATAGGACTTGACCTCGTAACCTACTACGACATCGTACTCAATTGCAGCTACGCCATCAACAAAATGGGCGAAGGCGCCTTTTATATCGGCATCAAAGCGCCTATCTTCTAAAATGCCTATTTTATTTTTAGCCTTAACTCGGCTAAAAACGCTTTCATTTTTTCGGTGTCTTTCGCGCCAATGATTTCCTGTAAAATGCTTAGTTTATCCTGTATACGCTTGATCTGGTCGGGCGTGCGCGGATTAAACAGTATCTCCGTCAACAGGTAATCGTCTTCGGAAAAAAGGCCGCGCGCAATGTTCATGTGACGTTTGAAAGTGGTACCGGGGGCATCCTGATGCTCCATTGTCGCGGTGAATACCAATGTCGAAGCAAACGGAATACCTAACGAATAGGCTACTGTCTTATCATGTTCGTCAAAAGTGTATTCAAAGATTTTCAACTTTAACTTACCATACAAATCCTTGAAAAATATCTTCCCTAAATGGTCGCCCTCGGAAATGATAATCGTATTTTCTTCAACTAAATTTGAAAGATTGGCAAATGTCGGCCCGAACATGGGGTGCGTCGAAACAAACGGGAAACCGCAGATAGCATAAAACTCTTTCAAATTGGTTTTGACAGAAGCAATATCCGCAATTATACAGTGTGGCTTCAAAAACGGAAGCGTCGCTTCAAACGCTTCAATCGTATGATTGAGCGTAACACAGTTAATAACAAGTTCCGGCTCAAATTCAATGATTTCATCCCCTGACTGTATGCGAAGCGCGTTATAAATAAAACGCATACGCTTCGGGTCTTTTTCAAATACAGCCACATCATGCTCGAAACTCAACAAATCGGAAAAAAATGATCCCATCTTTCCCGCTCCTAAAATTAAAATTCTCATAACTTTATTATTATACGTTTTTCTTTTTGTTCCTCATTCGCTCATCACCAACATCTGCTGCCGAATGGATTCTTCGTGTATCGCACTAAATACTTTTTGTGTAAAATCAGGATTGATATCCATGGAAAGGCCAATTTTTGATCGGGTTTCCAGAATTTCTCCATAGCGCGGCGTCTGTAGTATCGGCATATTATGCTCTTTCTTATAAGTGCCTATCTCGCGTGAAATACGCATTCGTTTAGCTATTAACTCAAGCAACCCATCGTCAATAAGGTCGATCTGACGGCGAAGCTCCGTCAGATTTTCTGTTGTCTGCGTCACATCGCGGATAACAAGCAGGTTCAGGATGTAATCCAATACATCTGGCGTTATCTGCTGGGAGGCGTCGCTTAACGCTTCATCCGGACTGATGTGCGATTCGATCATCAAACCGTCAAAATTCAAGTCCATCGCTTGCTGACACAACGAAGCAATCAATTCCCTCTTTCCTCCGATATGGCTCGGATCACAGAAGATAGTCAGATATGGATAACGACGCTGTAACTCAATAGGTATGTGCCATAGCGGACTGTTACGGTATATTTTCTTATCATACGAACTGAATCCGCGATGAATCACCCCTATACGATGAATCCCAGCCCCATAAATACGCTCTATGGCGCCTATCCAAAGATCTAAGTCCGGATTAACCGGATTTTTTATCAACACTGGAACGTCGGTACCATGCAGCGCATCAGCTATCTCCTGAACCGCAAAAGGATTAACCACAGTGCGAGCGCCTATCCATAATATGTCAATTCCGGCTTTCATGGCTTCAAAGACATGATCGCGCGTCGCTACTTCGATAGTAGTATACATGCCGGTTTCTGCTTTCACCCGCTTTAACCATTGCAAACCTACTATACCAGTGCCTTCAAACCCTCCGGGTTTTGTTCGCGGCTTCCATATACCTGCCCGAAAGATTTTTATTCCTTTCGATGCTATGGCTTTTGCGGTGTTTAAAACCTGCTCTTCCGTCTCCGCACTACACGGACCGGCAATCACTATCGGGCGTTTATCATCCATGCCCGGCAACATAATTGATTCTATTTCCATATGTCATTAATATTTAATATTTAAAATTTAAAATTTAAGGTTTAATGTTTCTAGCTAACCCACAGGTTTGCCCCTCCATACCCCTTACTCCTTACTCCATACTCCTTACCCCTTACCCCTTACTCCATACTCCTTACCCCTTACTCCTTACCCCTTACTCCTTACTCCTTACCCCTTACTCCTTACCCCTTACCCCTTACCCCTTACCCCTTACTCCTAATTCCTAATTCCTAATTCGTAATTCCTAATTAATTGTAGCGCTTCTGCCAACAAGTGATTCTTACAGCATAACGAAATACGCACATACCTGTCGCCAGCGCTTCCGAAAATAAATCCGGGCGTTATAAAGACATTTGCCTCATACAATACCTTATCCGCCAACTCTTCACTATTTTTAGCGCTATCCGGAATCCTGCCCCATAAAAACAACCCGACTTGTCGCTTATCATATGTGCAACCCAGCGCTTCCATTATTTGTCCGGCCAGATCACGACGACTTCCGTAAACTACATTCATGCTGTCATACCAGCCTTTGTCTGCTTTTAGCGCTTCTACCACCGCTGTCTGCATAGGCCTGAACTGCCCCGAATCAACGTTGCTCTTCACTTTTACTATCCATTGCACAAATAACGCATTGGAAGCCAACATCGCCATACGCCATCCGGGCATGTTATGTGCTTTACTCATTGAATTGAGCTCTATGCAATAATTTTTTGCTCCCGGAACATGCAATATGCTTCGCGGATGCTCATTGAGTATAAAACTGTACGGATTATCATTACATACCACTATCCCATGCGCAGAGCCGAAAGAGACTAATTGTTCCAACAGTTCATCACTTGCATCAGCCCCGGTAGGCATATTGGGATAGTTGACCCACATCAGTTTAACCGCAGATTTACCAGTATCCGATCTTTCTTTCAGTAAAAGTTCCAATTCGTCAAAATCAGGATACCACCCGTTTTGCTCGTTTAGTGTATACGTAACTATATCTGCTCCGACAAGTTTGCCGACAGCCGAATAAGTAGGATAACCCGGATTCGGAATCAACACCCCGTCTCCCGGATTCAGAAAAGCCATGCAGACATATAATACTCCCTCTTTTGAGCCAATCAACGGCTGTATCTCCGTTTCGGGATCAAGTGGTACTTCATACCATCTCGCATACCATTCGGCAAGCCCCTTTCTCAAGGCAGGTATTCCCGCATATGGCTGATAACCATGTACATCGTCTTTTCTTATTTCGGAACAAAAAACATCTATGGCTTGTGTTGACGGGGGCATATCCGGACTTCCGACACCTAAGTTGATGACATTCCTGCCGGCGACATTCATCTGTGCCACTTCTTTCAGTTTCTTTGAAAAATAATATTCTCCTACGCTTTCGACACGGTCGGCAGGATGAATGTTACACATTTTGTTTTCCTTCAGCATATTCTCCTAAAATTTTAAAGTCTTTAGTTAATGGCATAATAGCGCTTAACGCTTGTGTATACCTTGTATAGTCGCTAAAAGTCAGGTTGACATAAAAAAGATATTCCCATTCACGCCCTATTATCGGTAACGATTGTACCTTTGACAGATTCATGTCATAAAAAGAGAAGATAGCAAGAACTTTCGACAAACTGCCGACCGTATGGGGCAATGAAAAAACGAGTGAGGCCTTGTTTTTTGTTTTATCTTCCTGTATCTCTTCTGCCGTCCAGGGGTCGGCAATCACAAGAAAACGGGTAAAATTCCTTTTATTTGTTTCGATGCCTTCCTCCAACACCTCAAGACCGAAGTTTTCTGCTGCCTGACGGCTGCAAATAGCGGCATGTCCTTCTGATTTGTTGTCGGTTATCCATTTAGCGCTCGTTGCCGTATCATCTTTTTCCACAACCTTGATCCCCGACAGGGTATCTAAAAAATCTGCACACTGCATCAACGCAATCGGATGGGAGTGAACTTCAGTCACCTCAGAGATTTTTGTGCCAGGCAGCGCAGCCAATGAATGGGTTATTCGTAGTTTATACTCTCCGATAATGTAACATCCGCTTTGGCGTATGAGTTCATGATTCTGCAATAAACTGCCTGCAATGGTATTTTCGATAGCCATGACACCGACGATTGATGCATCCTCGCGAATTTTTTTTACGACCTCTTTGAATGATCGACATCCAATAATCTCAATCGTTTCTCCTTCAAAATAATTACGGGCTGCCACATCGTGGTACGATCCCGCTATTCCCTGAATTGCTACTTTTCTCATTTCTCTATACGTTATTATAAATATCTATCACAAAAAAAGTCCCGCCGTCTTAGTGGCAGGACTTTTTATCTTTCATTCTCCTTTATTGTTTTGCTTCAATAATACATATAAAATCCCTGCCTTTACCCAAGCGCGTAAAAGTAAAAATAATAATATGTAGTAAAAAAATTTCTCATGCTTCAATTCTTCTTATCGGCTGCAAAAGTACGGACTTTTTTCAAACCACCAAACAAATTGTCATTTTTTTTCAAAAAAATTCCTTTTATGCTTCAAATACCCGGTTCCGGTTTCCGGTTTCCGGTTCTGAGTACCGAGTAATTCCTAATTCCTAATTCCTAATTAAACTAAAGTTCTCTTATCCAGATATTACGGAAGCTGATCGGTTCGCTGGGGTCGCCATGACTTTGTAAAACAATGGGGCCGGGACCATGTTTGGCCACCTTCGGGAAACCGATAAATTCGGTTGTACCCAAAATAGTTGTGTGATTCTGCACGACGATTCCGTTATGGATAACCGTCACGACAGGAGGTATTCGATAGGTACCATCTTCTTTAAAAACAGGCGCCTGATAAATTATATCATATACATTCCATTCGCCCGGCTTCCGCATGGCATTGACTAATGGTCGCGACTGTTTATAGATGCTTGCAGCCTGACCGTTTGCATAGGTAGCGTTCTGATAGCTATCCAACACCTGAATCTCATACATCCCTTGCATATAGACGCCACTATTGCCGCGCGACTGACTCTCGCCTGAGATATTTACAGGAATGTACCATTCGATGTGCAATTGGTAATTTTCAAACAATTGCTTTGTTTGAATGTCTCCTTTTGACTTGTTGACGGTAAAAGTACCGTCATTATTCACTGTCCATTCTGCCGCACCTTTCGTCCTTGTGTTCTCCCATGCCGACAGGTCTTTGCCGTCGAACAGTACAATCGCATCCGAAGGAGCGGAGTTAGTCCGGATATCACCCGGCGTAACAACAGCCGGTTGAGGCAACCAAAATTCCGACATGCCCGGACGCATCTGTTCAGGTTCAGGATAAGTTTTCTGAGCCAAAACAATCAAAGCCGATAAACTGAAAACTGTTAACAAACTGATTTTTAATAAATTGTTCTTCATAACTGTAAAATTTTTTGTATACATTAATATAATATGCGCATATTGTAAGTGCAAAGATAGTACAAGTGAAACATTTTTCAAAAAAATCCTTTAATTGGCAGATCATTTTAGACCATGCCATAAAGCACCGTATCAATCGCCAATTTTTTGTGCACCCGGAAATAAAACCGGTAATCGGGCGCTATTTCTTTAATATACAAAGGGATATCTATCAGGTCACGTTTTTTATGGTATATACTGATACCTAATACCGGCTTATAAGCGCGTATCGTCTGTTCCGCCCCTTGTAACGCCTGCAGTTCGGCTCCCTCCACATCCATTTTGATATAGGTAACCGGAGCGCCTGCCGTGATATTGTCGATGGTATCTACCTCGATGGTTCGCTCCGATGCGTTTGTTATCATCGAGAGCATAGTGCCTTCTTCCTGAAACGGCAACCGGCCTGCATGGCTAAAGATACCTTTATTTACTGCCTCTATGTTTGTCAATCGCCCGTTTTTGATGTACTGCTGTAACTGCTTATAATTCGATAGATCGGGTTCGGCGGCCCATATACGGTTGTAACTGCCTCCCGACGCCTTCAGAAAGTCGGCAATCGTGTCACCGGTAAACGCCCCGCAGTCGAAGTACGACTCTTGGCCGGATAACGAAATTACTCCTGATGGAAAATATTGCTGTTTATCAAATACCGGAGGGAGGTATTTCATATCCTGTCGCGTTTTACTTATCAGATATGCTACTAACGAATCTTTTGACTGCTGATCCGACAGATTTTCATAAAAATCACGTAGAAAATTGATGTTATCATGTATAAAAACAGGCGTAATCAACTCCATATCGAATATTTCCGAAAGATAGGACACTGAACGGGCATTGCCGAATTTAGCCGAGACGTCGGCGATACGACTATATGCTTTTACAAAACCCAAAATAACATGACAGGAAGGTTGTATACGGTCGATTTCGTTGATATGTACCGGCTCAAAATCCTTCAAAAAACGGGTAGTACCGGTCATGACAGGCGATTCTTCATCAAAAACGACCATTTTTACGGATATGCCATTTCCTGACAGTTTTTTTACGATCTGATCAGCAACGTCTGCCGAAGCGCCATATAACACAACCGGGGCGCCTGAGTTCTTTAACATTTCAATGACCGCTTCATCATTCGGCTGTCCCGCAGATTTCAATAATTCGTTAAAATCCATATATACTTCATTTTTTTACTACTTCAGGTAATCATTTTCAAAACTGTCCCTCGCATAACGGGGGAAAGTCCTCCGCCGAATCTTATTCCAACTATTACCATGCTGTTCAAACCGGGAAATGATCGTTTTATTACCGTCAAAATCCCATTTATACGTTTCTTTCAAATTCATTCGCGGATAAATGATCTCTTTAAAGTCCTGAAGAGGAACTGAATCCAATGCGGCAGGGAATTCAGGTGTGAGATGTATCCATTGGTCATTTTCGTTTAAATAGGTATAAAACCGTCCGTTCCTGGATATCTCACCTAACACATCATACTCTTCAAAATAGAAGGAAGCCACCATTGCGCCGATTTTTTTATCCCTACGGACGCTCTTTCGCACCCAATGACGCCTCAAACGCTCATTCTCATCGTAATCATATCTGTTTCCTCTCGAGATGACCATTTTCTTTGTGCTTCCCGGAAAAAATTCGATAAAAAATTTCAAGTTACTACTTCTTCGATTATAGATCATATACGAAACCAAAACGCTATCCGCCGTAAATTTCTGTTCGTAACCGATCCGGTCGTCCGTATGTCTTACCGGATTGCCGTTCTTATCATACGCGATGTATAAGCAATAATGATACCTGTTGCCCTTATATTTATATGTCTTTTTGTACGGATAACACAAGGACTTCAGCGCCCCGTTTTCATAATATTCTTTTATGGTATCCCCATACATCCCTTTTTTAAAAGGGAAAAGTACCTCCGGCTGTTCCTGTGATAACAACCCAAGAGGAATAAGCCATGCAACAAACAGAAAAATACTTTTCGCAAAACACATTTTTAATAATTTTTACCGGTCTATAGAACCGAAATTCCATTGCAAAGATGAAAATAATATTTCAAACCACCAAATATTGACCTAAAATCCAGCAATTCAGACTGGGTGCGCGGACGTCCCGTCCGCATTCTCAAAGAGCGGACGGGACGTCCGCGCACCCAGTAAGAGAAAATAGCCGGAAAAATATTTTTTTCAATGACATTATAACTCGCTAAATATCAGAATGAAATATTTTCACGCTGAATTGCCGCTAAAAATCTAAAATCTACCATTCCTAATTCCTAATTGATAATCCTCCTAATTCCTAATTCCTAATTCCTAATTCCTAATTGATAATCCTCCCCTCGTAATTCCTAATTCCTAATTCCTAATTCCCTTATCCCTTATTCCTTATTCCTTATTCCTTATTGATAATAGAAAACCTCATTGCCATTCACTTTTCCTTTTCGGACAACTTTCCTCTCAGGCAAAATTTTTATAATCCTGATTATCTGCATATTAAAAAAATAAAAAGGAAAACTTATCAACAAAATATTTTTTTGTTCTAAAAAAATTTGGTCAATAAAAAAAGTCTTCCTATACTTGCACCCTCAAATTGAGTAAAATTAAAAAAATTATACATGAACCAAAAGATTTTCACATTCGACGAAGCATACAAAGCTTCCCTCAACTATTTTACCGGCGACGAATTGGCCGCTAAAGTATGGATAAACAAATATGCCTTGAAAGACGGTTTCGGGAACATCTACGAACTGACGCCTGCCGATATGCACCACCGTCTGGCACGCGAAATCGGCAAGATAGAGAAAAAATATCCGAATCCGCTTTCCGAAGATGAACTGTTTGACCTGTTTGACCGGTTTAAATATATCGTACCGCAAGGTAGTCCGATGACCGGAATTGGGAATAATCATCAGATTTCATCCCTTTCAAACTGTTTTGTTATCGGAATTGACGGACATGCCGATTCGTATGGAGCCGTCATACGCATTGATGAAGAACAGGTGCAGTTGATGAAACGACGCGGCGGTGTGGGACACGACCTGACACATATCCGTCCGAAAGATTCGATTGTCAAAAACTCGGCCCTTACTTCAACAGGCCTCGTTCCGTTCATGGAACGCTATTCCAATTCCACACGCGAAGTAGCACAAGAAGGACGACGGGGCGCACTCATGCTGAGCGTATCTATCAAACACCCTGATTCGGAAGCGTTTATCGATGCAAAAATGATCGAGGGGAAAGTGACAGGCGCCAATGTCTCCGTCAAAATTGACGACGAATTTATGAAAGCTGCTATCAATAACACTACTTATATTCAGCAATATCCCGTAGATTCGACGAATCCCATCGTAATGAAAGACATAATAGCGAAACATCTATGGGAAAAAATTATTCATAACGCTTGGAAATCAGCCGAACCCGGCGTTTTGTTCTGGGATTCAATCATCAGAGAATCTGTGCCCGACTGCTATGCCGACCTGGGGTTTAAAACGGTTTCGACCAATCCTTGCGGCGAAATACCTCTCTGTCCCTACGACAGTTGCCGACTATTGGCTATCAATCTTTATTCGTATGTCGTCAATCCATTTACTCCGCAAGCCTATTTCGACTTCGTGCTGTTTAAAAAACATGCCGCATTAGCACAACGAATCATGGACGACATCATTGACCTTGAATCGGAAAAAATTGAGAAAATACTTGATAAAATTATTTCCGACCCCGAATCCGACGAAATAAAACATACGGAAAGACATCTCTGGCAAAAGATACAGGAAAAAACGCTTCAGGGACGACGTACAGGCGTAGGCATAACAGCCGAAGGTGATATGATCGCCGCACTTAACCTGAGGTATGGAACGGAAGAAGCCTCCAATATGGCCGAAGAAGTTCAAAAATCATTGGCTCTCGCCGCCTATCGCTCGTCCGTGCAAATGGCGAAAGAACGGGGCGCTTTTAAAATATACGACGCTTCAAGAGAAGCAAATAACCCGTTTATCAACCGCTTACGAGAGGCAGACCCGGACCTGTATAATAATATGGCGAGCTATGGACGTCGAAATATCGCCTGTCTCACCATCGCTCCTACCGGGACTACCAGCCTGATGACACAAACTACTTCGGGCATTGAACCTGTGTTTATGCCGGTCTATAAACGACGTCGTAAAGTGAATCCGAATGACCCTAACTCACGAGTGGATTTTGTGGACGAAACCGGTGATGCCTTTGAAGAATATACCGTATTCCATCATAAGTTTGTGACCTGGATGATAGCAAACGGCTACTCCCCCATTAAAAAATATTCGGATGAGGAAACAACCAACATGGTGCAACAATCGCCCTACTATAAAGCAACCTCCAACGATGTGGACTGGCTACAGAAAGTGAACATGCAGGGACGTATTCAGAAATGGGTCGACCATTCTATCAGCGTGACTATCAACCTGCCTAACAACGCTACCGAAGAACTTGTTAATGAACTGTATGTCCAGGCTTGGAAAAGCGGTTGTAAAGGATGCACCGTGTATCGCGATGGCTCACGTTCGGGCGTTCTCATCTCGGTCAACGAAAAAAAGAAAAAGAAAGACTACGAATGTATGGAACCGCCCATCATCATGACAACACGCCCGCGCGAGTTAGAAGCCGATGTAGTGAAATTCCAAAATAACAGGGATAAATGGATCGCTTTCGTCGGATTACTGAACGGACGCCCTTATGAGATTTTTACCGGTCTGGCCGATGACGATGAAGGTATCATGCTTCCGAAAAATGTTTCAAAAGGCTCTATCATTAAGAGCTATGACGATAACGGAAGAAAACACTATGACTTCCAATTCAAAAATAAACGCGGTTTTAAACTGACAATGGAAGGATTAGACAGCAAATTCAATCCCGAATTTTGGAACTATGCCAAATTAATCTCCGGCGTGCTCCGGTATGGAATGCCTATTGATCAGGTAGTCAAGTTAGTGCAAGGAATGGACCTGAACGACGAAAGCATCAATACATGGAAAAACGGCGTCGAACGAGCACTAAAGAAATACCTCCCTAACGACACCGAAGCAAAAGGACAAAAATGCCCGAATTGCGGCTGCGAAACATTAGTCTATCAGGAAGGTTGCCTGAACTGCACCAATTGCGGCGCATCCAAATGCAACTAACTCATTGCTCCCCTCGTCATTGCGAGAAAAATGTAACAACGGCATCCCTGCCGTTGCAATAGTCAAACATGCTGATATTGACGAATTTCATAAAACTCGTCATTGGTAGACCCCGACGAAAGCAAAATGAAAACGCTTTTTACAATAAAATACCACACCATCTGGGGTGAACGACTACTCATCTCCGGTTCGTGCGCTGAACTTGGCAATGATATCATCGCCAATGCAAAAGAAATGTATTATTACGACGATGACGAATGGCGAGTAGAAATAATCCTTCCCGATTCAATCAAAGAAATCACTTACTTTTATTTGGTTGAAGATGCAAACGGCGTTCGCAAAACTGAAAATAACGAATCTAAACACCACATTTTTTTCAACCACCTTATCGAGGTTTATGAACCAAATGACGGCAGTATAGCTAAACAGTCATACGAAACTATTGACTATAAGCATATTAAATTTAATCTGCATGACAAATGGCTGTCTAAACCCGATGATAAAACATTTTACACCTCGGCTTTAACTAAAAACATTTTCGCAAGACCTGCCAAAGTAACCCCCAAATGCCTTCCTGATGCGCAAAATATCCTATTCATACAGGTACGGGCGCCCAATACAAAACCCCATCAGTTAGTCGCACTAACCGGTAACCAACCTCTTCTCGGAAATTGGAACCCAAACAATGCGCTATTTCTATCCGAAGAAAATTTCCCAATTTGGGAAATACAGCTAAACGCCGATGAAATTTCTTTCCCTTTGGAATACAAATTCGTCGTATTAGATAGCGAAACGAACCATTTATGTTACTGGGAAGAAGGCGAAAATCGTACAATGCGCCAGCCACCCCAAATGGTTCACACAAGTCACCTTCAAATAACTGTTGACGACTGCCGGTTTCGTGCGCCTGATCTTTCATGGAAGGCCTGCGGTACAGTCATACCGGTTTTTGCACTCCGCTCCCGACAGAGCTTCGGCATTGGCGATATAGGCGACCTTAAAAAACTGATCGATTGGGCAAAAATCACTAATCAACATGTCATACAAGTTTTGCCGGTGAACGATACCACGCGTACTCACACGTGGAGAGATTCCTATCCGTACAGCGCCATTTCCATTTATGCCCTTCATCCGCTCTATATCAATGTCCCTATGTTAGGCGAATTGAACGATATAAAAAAGAAAGCCCACTATCAAAAAATACAACAACAACTGAATGAGAAAGCAACCGTCGACTACCCATCCGTTGAAAAATATAAAACAGCCTATTACCGCGATTATTTTGATCAGGAAAAAGATAACATATTCACTAACATGGATTTCCGGAAGTTTATCGCCAGCAATAAGGAATGGTTGATGCCTTATGCCACATTCACATACTTACGTGACATATATCAGACATCAGATTTTACTAAGTGGGGAAATGACGCAGACTACAACCCTGAAAAAATGGAAAAACTTTACCAATCAGATAGTAATGTGTACCATGAGTTCTCCTATCTATTCTTCATCCAATATACGCTCCATACCCAATTTGAAGCCATTTTCCGCTATGCACGCGAAAATCGTGTCATACTCAAAGGCGACCTGCCCATTGGCGTTAATCGTGAAAGCGTGGAAACATGGATAGAACCCTGTTATTTTCACCGACAGGCACAAGCCGGCGCTCCGCCTGATCTATTTTCTGAAAAAGGACAAAACTGGTCATTCCCAACCTATAATTGGGATGCAATGAAACAGGACGATTTCGTATGGTGGAAAAAACGATTACAGCACATGCAACAATATTTCGACAGTATCCGGATTGATCATATCCTGGGCTTCTTCCGTATTTGGGAGATTCCGTTGGATTACAAGGAAGGACTCTGTGGGCATTTCAATCCTTCCCTACCCCTGCAAAAAACAGAAATCGAACAATACGGGATGACATTCGATGAACAATGGCTGACACCCCGTATTCATGTCAAATATCTCCCCGAACTGTTCGGAAGCCCGGAGCTATTCGGATACGATAACATCAACTCATACCTCCATCATTGCGATCCTGAACATCTCTCATTGAATGAAAACTGCTCAACACAACTGAAAATAGCACAGTTTTTCAATGGAAGAAACGATAAAAAATCGCAAAGAATTAAAGATGGTCTGATGTTTATAGCCAATGAAGTCCTTTTTATCACTGACCATAGCCACACAAACGCCGATGTTACGACAGCCTCAGAAGATATGTATTTCAAACGTCTCTTTCATCCCCGTATATTGGCCAATAGATCATACGCATATCGTGAATTATCCGATGAAAACAAACACGCTTTCGATAGGCTATACCACGATTTCTTCTTCAACAGGCACAACGAATTTTGGCGAAAAACTGCCATTAGCCGTCTGCAACCGCTGCTAAAAAACACGGAAATGCTCGTTTGCGGAGAAGACTTGGGTATGTTACCCGCAACGGTACAGGAGGTGTTGCGGTTTCTGCAAATATTATCATTAGACCTTGAACGATTGTCCAAGGTCATAGAAAACGACTTTACCGATTTGGCAAAACTTCCCTATCATTCCGTCTGTACGACTTCGACCCACGATATGAACCCTATACGAGCTTGGTGGATGGAAAACAGGGAAATAACGCAGCGATACTACAACAACATACTTGGTTATGACGGAATTGCCCCTAAAGAATGTTCCTCGGCTATTGCAGAAAAAATCATCACAAACCACTTGCGCGCCTCATCCATGCTAACGATGATACCTCTCCAAGACTGGTTTGCCTTGGATGATAACATCCTTCAAATGAATGATCTACAGGGAGAAAACCTTCAAGAGCGGTTTGTTTCTGATGAAATCATCCGGCAACACGATGTCGGCACAGAACGCATCAATGACCCGGCAAATCCCGATCATTATTGGTGTTATCGCATGCATCTCACGATTGAAACTTTGTTGCAATCAACAAATTTCAACCAAAAAATTAGTGCAATGATAACTGAAAACGGACGATGAAATATTTTTCCGGCCTCGACCGTTAGACTTGCCGGAACTCACATCATCTGTTTCAGGATTAATCATTTTTTGACTTGGTTCATCGCGTTATTCGGTATAACCGGAGGTGTTAATACCTCTTTACCAGACATTGTACAGGACCCATTCAGTTTTGCTCCCGGCTCTATTTCAAGGGTTTGGATAAAAATATCGCCTTTGATCTCGGCTGATGATTTTAAAACCAAACGTTCGCGAGCGTGTATGACACCCTCGACTGTCCCTAAAATTTCCGCATGAATAGTCATGATATTCCCTTTCACATATCCTTTTGGGCCGATCACAATCTTTCCCTTACAATTAATCTCACCTTCAACTCGTCCATCTAAACGAAAATCCGATTCCGTTTCTATCTTACCAGTCAAGGTAGTACCGGTAGCCAGCACATTATGAGGATTCCCTCCCCCAACAAATTCTTCATTAATTTTTCCCATGATACATCTATCTTAGTTTGGACGCAAAAATAGATGAAAAAATTTTCACTACCAAATATCAAACCCAAAAAAGATGAAATTTTTTACCATCACCTATCCTAAATCAATCCTATTTCTCTGAATATAAACGATCTATTGATTGTCATCAACTTTCAACTCATTTTCCTCCTCATCTTCCAACAGAGTGGGCGCCTGTGGCCCTTCATTACGACAGTAAAGCGCAATAATAATGCCCGTCAGCAATCCCGATAAATGCCCTTCCCACGATATCGAGGTGCCCATATAAAGTGTTGGGAAAAAAGCCCAGACAAATCCTCCGTAAAGAAAAGTCACTAACAAAGCAAATGCAAGTTGTCGTGTCTCTTTCTTAATCACACCGCTGACAAAATGAAATGCAGCTAAGGCATATACAAGTCCGCTCGCCCCAATATGCGTCGCACTTCTCCCCATACACCAGGTCAAAAATCCGCAAATGATATACAAATACCCAAGTATCTGCCATCCTCCGCGGTTATGAAACAAAAACAATCCTCCAATCAGCACCATCAAAGGAGGTGTATTCGATATAAGATGCGACCAGTCGGCGTGCAAAAACGGCATGGTAAGAATACCGAGCAATCCTCTCATTTCCAAGGGCTTCAAACCATATTGATTCAAGTCAAGTGAAAACGCAACATTTACGATCTGCACTACCCATGGCAAAACGGTAAGTAATAGCGAATAAAATACCGCATACCGTAATTCTTTCCTGTCGTCGGTAATATTTTCTTCCATAGCGCACAAAAATACAAAATATTTTTATACTTTTGTCGGAATTATGACAGTTACTATCTCATTAGAGACAATGAAATTTCATGCCTTCCATGGCATGATGGCTGAAGAACGCTCCATCGGCGGCGTATTTTTAGTTGATATTTCCTTTACAGTCAATTCAAATGCCGTCGAAACCGACAGGATAGAGGATACCGTAAACTACTCCGAACTTTTCGACCTTGTTCAAGATGAAATGATGAAACCATCCTATTTAGTAGAACATGTAGCAGGACGCATTACGAAAGCAATCAAAACCCGGTTTCCTCAGATAATATCATTGTTTGTCAAGGTATCTAAACTCAACCCGCCGGTCAACGGAGAGATGACTAACGCATCGGTTACTATTGTCACATAAAGACAGTAGTGCAAAAAAAAACTGTTTTTTTTTGCACTACTATCAAAAATCACTATCTTTGCACGATTTTTCGCCTCAAAGGGGTATTAGCTCATCTGGCTAGAGCGTTAGACTGGCAGTCTAAAGGTGATCGGTTCGAGTCCGATATGCTCCACTATAAAACACTGAATTTTTAACTTTTATGTTTCAATTACTTCCCAGGATAGTATATTTCTCCAATCAGATGTTGTCGGTATTTCACTACTGTTCGGATCACGTCCTACTTTGACAGAAATATAACACTCAAGGTACGAAAAATCTTCGGATTTTAATTTCTTCAAAATATTAGATAGGATTTCCTCTGATTTAGCTTCCGGCATAAATTTTTCCGGATCGTATTTTACAAATTCTTTCGTTATGCCACCTGTAATTACATGGGTTAACGCAAAAGTAGCAGGGCCGCTAATTCCGTTTAAAATGATGATATATTTCCCCGGTGAACTCAAATTTTTAGAAATAATTAAGCTACCAAGCACTTCAAATTCTTTTGGTTCTGATGTTTGACTAACAAACTCTGTAAAAATAGAACCTTCTCTTAGACTACCTTCAAATCCCCTCTGGTTCTTCTTATTTTTTGATAACCGTTCTTCATAAAAGAAACGTCCTGATTTTTTTTCAGTCTTTCCATTTTCTAACTTCACCTCCAATTCAGATTCTTTTTCTTTTATTACTTTGATTACTTTTGGGTATCTTTTTAGAATCTTTTCATTCGATTCATGAAATAATAATTTTTTATTTGTTACTTGATAAATCTGACCAAGTATAATTTCTGTTAAAGGATTTACATCGGGAGAAGCGATGAGTATACATGTTTTATTTTCTATGATTTTCAGTAGATTATTAATATATTCTTCCAGATTTCGGGTGTTATCTTTGTATTCAGGCGAATAAATAGGGCTTTCGATTTTTGCTCTGTATTGTGCTTGTGCAAAATAGGAAGTTAATTCGGAGGCTGCTCTCAAATCCCAATCACCAATCATTTCCCGCCCAAAAGAATCAATATGTAAAGCGCCGGTGAAGATCGAAACTTCTCCTCTCTTTCCTAACATTTTATCCCAGAATTTCTTTCTCGACCACTCGCTAAAGTCACTCTTAATCATATGAACCAAGGAAGATTCCAATTCTTTCTCGAATTTCTCGGGATTATTTTTAAAGAAAAACATGTGTCTTTGCGCTCTTATATCAAAAGCCAAGTCTTTAACATCCTTTGATTCATCATCTAAAACATTAACCGGAATGACATTTTTCCCATGTGCATGACCATAACCTAACCAAAAATAGGTCATAGGATGACACTCAACGCCGGATCGGATGATTATACAATAGGCTGAATCAATGCTTTCTCGTATTTCTCTAAAACTTGAATTGACAGGTACTGTTTCACAATTCCTGAAATCATTAATGATATTTATATAATCCTTAGGAATATTATTTTTATTATCTACTTTAAGTGATTCAACAATATCATTAATGGTTAATCCAATGACTGATTTGACATGTGCCTCAAAATTTAAAACAATATCAACAATATCAACAATATCATCATTACATTTTATGGTTTTTATTTCGGTATTTTCCGGCTTCTTTTTATGATTATAAAGTAATATTTTCAATTGATCCGGATTGTCTTTAATTCTCTCTTTATCACACCATACATTTTGTTCATTATTGATTTCTTCTATTTTAATAGGATATAAATCATCGTACTCATAACATTTACAAAACAAATCGTTCAATTTCTCACTTATCACTTTAGCAAATTCAGACTTCTTTTGATGCATAACAATTATTTTTTGCCCTATACCATACGCTAATCCTAATTCATAAAATACATTCGAATTTGGTAACGATATATCGCATGTAATGAAATCAGATTCTTGTATTCTTTTACATATTCCTTCACAAATGACTATACCGGGTCGCTTCACTTCTTCGGCAGTATCTAATTTCAAACACCCTTCAGGATTCGTTTTCGGGAAATTTGCTTCTAAATATTTCTGTAAACAATTTCGATGAAAAGTTTTGGTGTTGGGACGAAAAGGTAAAATTGAAAAACCACGATATTCTTTTTCACCTTTCTCACCTTCTTTCAACCTCGTATTGATTATATTGTCTATTTGTTCCGTATAGACACATCCTTTCCCTGTCATAAAACAGGGATCTATTCTTCTGTGTTTTCTTCCTAAAGCCCCATCAAAAGGCACTTTATTCATCTGTCCCATAATTTTTGTATTTAATTAACATTATTTTTTAATTTCATTTTTAAAGTTTAGCAAAAATCTCTTCAGTCAACTTCTAATTGTTTTTAGAAGTGCTTCTAATTGTTTTTACATTTTCTTTGGGCGTTGATACTCCTTTTATCAACAACCACAATAACACTGTTACTTCTCCAAGTGCTTGAGGGATACTTAAATAACTCTCGAATGATGTGTGAACTTCCGGACTGATTATAAAACTTAAACTGGCAAAAACATAACATATTCCCGAAAACACGAGTAAGTACGCAATAATTTTCGGAAAGAAATTAGATTTATACACGAGAAAAGCAAATGGGAAGAG
>JGI24702J35022_10000953_pt1 | contig 18050 bp, 2 predicted proteins | sample TergutTh196P4_FD_35022 | JGI IMG/M metagenome (IMG submission 35022)
CTGTGGTTGAGCAGATCGAGCAGGGCCAGCAGGTTCAACTTCTTGCCGCCAACTTCGATGTCGAGATCCTCGACCATCTGGAATGCGCCCATCACCTGGAGCAGCGACACCAGCATGTCGCCCTGGCTCACCTTCAGATACCTTGCGCCGTCGGGCACGCCGTTGTACAGGCCGAGGGAGCGCAGGTAGGCATCATCGAAGGGCACCACATCGCCCACGAGCAGAGCCTTCAGGATTTCCATGATATCGAAGTTCAGCCCTTCGATGCCGAGGTCGAGATCCAGGCCGTCAACCAGATCCAGCAGCAGACCGTTCAGCTCCGCGCCAAGGTTCGCCACATCAAAGCCCGCGGGCAGCAGGTCTTCGGGCAGCAGGCCCATCACCAGATCCAGCAGCGTCTCATCCTGCAGCAGCGAGGTCAGCGGGTACAGCAGGTTGATGAGCGCCTGCGACAGCAGCGATTCGCCCGCGGTTTCCTTGCCGTTCACCACAGTCACCTGCGGCAGGATAAAGTATGCCAGGTTCGGCAGAAGCGTCAGAACCGTGTTGACCGGATCCGCCGCGGCCATCTGCAGCAGGCACAGGATCGGGTTCAGGATGGCGTCAAGCAGCTTCTCGTCGTTGTCAATAATCTCGCTGTACGGCACAAGCGTATCCAGGAAGCCAGGAATTCCCACGCCGACGCCCATCAGCAGCGGCAGCAGCCCGGTCTCGTAGCCGTTCGCGCCGTTGATCTTGACAAGGCCCTTCCCGTTGTTGACATCCTCGTGCACGATGCCAACCAGGTCGCCCTCCGTCAGCAGCAGCCGCAGCACAGGCACCAGCGGCAGCAGCAGCTCCTTCAGCGATTTAACGAATGTCCCTTCCGCGTTTTCCGGCGTCCACGCGTCTGCGGGCAGCGCGCTCAGATCGAAGTTCTCGAAGCCCTTGAGCAGCTCCTTCAGATCCAGCGGCACAAAGCTTCCGTTGCCCTTGTCGATCGCCAGCGCGGCCTTGAGGATGTCGTTGAGCGTCAGCTCCACGTCCGGAATCAGCTGCGTATCCGCGATGCCAGCCAGCAGCCCCGCGTTCTCCGCCGTTCCGTCCCCGGCCACCAGCTCCACCAGCATCTTCATGATTTCCGGCGTGTAGATGAAGTTGCCCAGCAGGCCGTTCAGTGTGCCCTCTAAGGTATCCTTCACGGTGCCGGCGGGCTGGCCGCCAAGCAGCTCCTCAAGCCATTCCTTGGCTGCGTCGTTGCCGCCGAACAGCGCATCCCATGCCCAGTTGAGCACGGCGTCCACGTTCTCCACCAGGAAGTCCACCTGCGGCTCCGTCAGGTCCTCCGGATACTCCACCGCCGCCCCCGGTTTCGGCGCCGGCGCTTTCACGTAATCAATCAGATCCGGCTTCCCGCCGTCCGGGTATTTCCCGTTCGCTGGGTCGTACTGACCTTCCGTCACTGGCATGTTCAGAAGCGCAAGGATGGCTCTCAGGGTTTCCTCGTCCAGCATATCCGTCAGGCCGATCTTATTCAGAACATTCACCAGCAGGCGCGCCTGATCCGCTTTCACATAGCTGGCTCCGTCCCCAACAGGATCGGGTTTTACGCCCATTGCCTTCAGGATGGTCTTGGGATTGCCCTCATAATACGCGTCGTTGAACGATGCGCTGAACGCGTAGGCGTTCTCAAATTCTTTTATCTCACCGGTAACCATTAAGCTGAGCAACTGCATCAGGGTAACGTCGTTGAGGATCGGGTCGTTCAGCAAGCCGCCCAGCAGGCCGTTGAGCAATGCGTTCACGTCCGTCAGCTGCGCGTCGCCGAGCCCCAGGCCACCCAGATCCAAGCCGAAGGCCGTAAGCAGCGGCTCCGCGTCCGCAAGCACGCTCGCGATTGGATACAGGATGTTGCCCACCGCCTGGGACAGCACCGAAACGTCGTCATCCGGTATGATGAGATAGGCCAGGTTGGATAGCAACGTAAGCAAGGTCTGCGCCGGGTCGCTGGCCAGCGCGTCAAGCAGGAACAGGATCGGGTCAAGCACGGCCTGGATCAGGTTCTTGTCCCACTGCTCCTGTATTTCCCCGGGGGTGCCGGTAACGGCCGGATCCAGAATCTCGTCAAGCGTCCACAGGCAATCCTCGAACGCGCCGCCTCCAGCCTTCAGGTTCGCGCCGATGCCAGCCAGCAGCGGCAGCAATCCGGTTTCGTAGCCATTGGCGCCCCAAATTTTGATCAGCCCATTGCCGTTGTTGACCAAATCGGCGGCGGGAACGGCGCGGTCATCCTTGATGAGCACCAGTGTGGTGTCCGCCATCAGAAGCAGCCGCAGCACCGGGGCGATCGGGTAGAGTATGCCGATCAGTTCGTCAACGAAGCCGGCACGGTCGCCGTCAATCATCGTATAGTGGAAGCACATGCTGTCATCCGTGTGGGCCTCATTCGTGCAGGGGTCGTCGCACGGCGGGACAAAGCCGTTGAACAGCGCGCTCAGATCCAGAGGCGTATATACGCTGCCGCTCTCAATACCGGCCACCACACTCAGCACGTCGTTGAGGGTCAGAAGCGGATCGCCGCTCTTGTCGCTCAGGATCGCCATCTCAAGGATGCCCGCAAGGAAGCCGCTGTCCCCGTTGATCGGATTCACAAGCATCCCCAGCATATCCTTCGTGTACAGAACCTGGCCCAGCAGGTTTTCGATGGCCTTTTGCAAGGTGTCAAGGTCCGGATCCGTCAGCACAACCGGAACGTCCAGCAGATCTCTCAGCATGTCTTCAAGCACAGGCCCGAGAGCTGTGCCCTGGATCAGCGCGCTCCAGGCCCAGTTGAGTATTCCGTCCACGTTATCCAGCAGGAACTGCACATAGCCCTTGTCGTTATTCAGCCAATCCAGCGGGGTTGGGCCGTTGTTCACCTCCGGCGCCGCTCCATAGTCGATCAGCGCTGGGCCGGCAGGCGCGGTGTTGTCAACGTTGAGCAGGCTCAGTATCGCCCTGAGGGTTTCCTCGCCCAGCATTTCCACCAGGCCGGCCTTCTCCAGCACGTTCACCAGCAGCAGACCCATGTCGTCCACATGCACATAGGAGGCCGTATCGGGGTGATAGCGGCAATCCAAGCAGGGATCCTCGCAGTCTGCGGTGCACGGGCTGCCATCGCGGTGCGTCAAGTCGCCGCAGTTATCCGGGTCCGCGCAGGTCCTTCCCTTGCCGTTCACGCCATAGGCCTCGAACCCATCGGCAAAGAGCGTCTCCTCGCCCACAACCACGCTGCGCAGAAGATCCAGAATGTCAAGCGCAAGGTCATCTCCCAGAGAGATTGGGTCGCTCACAAGCTCAACCAGGATCCCGTTGACCGTTACGCCCAGGGTATCCAGGTCAAAGGCAGCCACGCTGTCGATGCCGATATCCTTCAGCGCCTCGTCGCCCAGCAGCTCCGCCACCAGCGGCATCGGAACCTTCTTTAGGACGCTTATCAGCGGGTACAGCAGGTTCTCCAGCGCCTGGGTCAGCAGCGATTCCCCATACGCCTCGTCTCCCAGATCCTCCGGCAGTATGAAGTAGGCCAGGTTCGGCAGCACGCGCAGCAGGGTTTCCACCGGTTTGGCCGCCAGCGCGTCAAGCAGGAACAGGATCGGCTCAAGAACAGCCAGCAGCAGCTCTTCATCCTTTGCGGCGCCGTTCTTGATGTCCGCGGGGGCCTTCAGCGCGCCGGTATATCCCTCCAGATCCGCGCCAAGGGCCATCAGCAGCGGCAGCAGGCCATTCTCATACCCGTCAGAGCCGAAGAGCCGGATGAACCCTTCGCCGCCGTTCACGTCGTCCGCCTTGATGAACAGCAGGTCGTTGCCCTCCGCCATCAACAGACGCAGCACAGGCGACAGCGGCTTGAGCATCTCCACAAGCACCTTGATGAACGTGGCCCTGGCCTCTGCCGGGTTGCTCCAGTCGGCCGCGGTGTACCACGCCTCCAGCTTGATCGCCTCGTAATTGTCCTTCGAGACGCCGTAGAGCAGGTTGTTCAGATCCAGCGGCTTGGGGTTGGCCGCCAGCCAGCTGGCATAGTCCGCCGCGGGGTCGGCGCTGGGAACATAGGCAGCATCGCTCTCGTTTGTATCCCAGAGCACGATGGCCTTCTTAAGCAGGTCGTTGAGCTTCAGCGTCACCACCGTGCCGTTCAGCTCCAGATCGAATTCATACCCGGCAATGTCCTTCAAAATCCCTTCGTCCGGGTCAACCAGCGCGTTCACGATCATGTCAAGGTTCCACCGCGTGAACAGCGCGTCGCCCAGGATAGCGTGCACGCTGTCCTCAAGGGTGGGCTGCAGCTGAAGCCCGGCGTTGGGCGGGGTGGCGTAAGGGCCCATCACCAGCAGGTCGTTCAGCAGGTCTTCAACAAGGTCTTTGAACGGCGCGAAGGGCGCGCCCGGGGTGACCGTGCCGGCGGAGGTCCAGTTGTCCTCCATGATCAGCTTCTCCCAGGCCCAGTTGAGCAATGCGTCCACGTTGTCCGCCAGGAACTGCGCGTAACCGCCATCCAGCAGCCATTGCAGGTCGCCCGCATACGACGCCGCCGTCATCGGCTCCGGCGCCGCTCCATAGTCGATCTTGTTCGGCCCATAGCCCACCGGGCGCGTTCCCCCGTGGAGGTTCAGCAACTGTGTGATTATACCGATAAGATCCACTAGCTCTATGCCCGCCAGCTCCACGCCGTCCAGCAGGTCGGTGTTATCGTGCACAACCGCCAGAATGTTCACCAGCAGCTGGCCGTGGTTCACTTCCACATAGGTTGCGTGATTGACATGCACCGCGTCAGCGCAGGGATCGGGGTCACAATCGGGGGAGCCGCACGGCTCGCCGTCTTTGTGGCCAAGCACGCCCGCGCAGTCGTCCGCGACACAGGAGGCCGCGGCATGCACTGTGCCGTAGATACCAACTTCGTTGAACGGCGTATCAAAGTGCTTGATGTCCCCCACAACCAGGGCGCGCAGGAGCGCCGTGAGGCCCAGCGCGGGATCGGGAGTGGCGTCCTCGTCCAGCAGCGTGGCCAGGTTCATGGCGCCCAGGAAACCGCTTTCGCCGTCAGCGCCGAACAGCAATTCATCGATCACCGGGCCAAGGTTCATTACGGCATCCAGTATATCGTTCAGGCTGCTGAACTCAAGGCTGCCCTCGATCAGCACCAGCGGTTTCGGCTCGCCTTCGTCGTCCTGGAAGAGGCCTTCCAGCATGGGACCGATCAGCCCCGAAAGCAACGAGCTGTTGACGACGGGGCCCAGCACCCCAAGCAGCACCGCAAGCGGGTGCAGCAGGTTGGCCAGCGCCTGGGACAGCAATGTCCTGTTGTCTTCGCCCGGGGTGATGAAATAGGCCAGGTTGGGCAGCACGCTCACCAAGGTCTTGGCGGGCGATATCGCCAGCTGATCCACCAGATACAGCAGCGGCTCCACGATGGCGGCCAGCTGGCCCTCGATGGAGAGGCCCTCATAGGTCGTGTGATCGACAAGGCCGCCATAGGACCCGGCGCCGTCCACATATCCCGGCACGTCCGCGCCAAGGGCCATCAGCAGCGGCAGCAGCCCGGTGCGATAGCCGTCGTAGCCATCCGCAAGGACGAAGAAGCCCTTGCCGGGAATCGCGGTATCGCCCGCGTTAGGCTGGTCATCCGGGGTCCAGCCACTGATGACGTCCATGTTGATCAGTTTGAGTTCGGTTCCGGCCAGGAACACGTTCAGAATCGGCATAAGCGGGGCCAGCATATAGTAGATCACGTCCAGGAAGCTTTCCCGCGCGGTCTGCGCATCCGTGTTGTCGATCTTATAAACCGTCAGGGCCGGGTCATAACCCCTGATCCTGTCGAACAGGCCGCTCATGCTCAGCGGGGCGTTGCCCACAATCACAAGCTTGCCAATCAGCTCACTCACCTTCAGCGTCACGTACATTTTCTCGTGATCCGGGTCAGCGCACGCAGCCGGGCAGGGCGTAAGGCATTCGCTGAAATTGGTTTCGTGATCAGGGCATTCATGGTCACAGGTCCCGCCGCACCCGGAGCCATCTTTGGCATGGCCCGCGTTATCACAGATATGCGCGCAGCCTGTGCCGCAATAGGCGCAGCGCACAGGGATGTGCGTGGCATCGGCGACGTCAATGGTGAATTCCATGTCCATCAGGCCATTTAGCCAGCCGCCTTTGTCGCAGTCCTCTTCGCCGCCAAGGCCGGCGGCTTCGTGGGCCGCGTTCGTGCAGGGGTCGTCGCACGGCGGCCTGAACAGCATATTGACAATCGTATTGAGATTGTATTGCGTATAGAGAGACTCGCCCAGAATGTTGTGGACAGCCTCCTCCAGGCTCTCGGTCCCGATGATCGCGTCCTTCAGGCTGGGCGCGCCGTTATCCGGGCCCATCGCCAGCAGGTCGTCCAGAAGCTCGCCGATCATTTCCGCCAGGCCCTCTGTGCGCCCGTGGACATCGCCGGCGCCGCCACCGATGAACCCGCGCCACAGCCAGTTGAGCACGCCGTCCACGTTGTCCGCCAGGAACTGCGCAACCTCCGATTCGGCATGGACGCTATCGCCCGTGCTGTGCGGGCCGGCCCGCAGCCATGGGGCCAGCAGCCCGGCCGCCGATTCCGGCGCCATGCCATAATCCACCAGGCTCGCCCCGGCTTCCCTGTAGTCATCCCTGTCCCAGGTATTAAGCATGGCGATCAGGCCCTGGAAGTCCTCAAGCACACCGAACATGCCCAGCTTCAGCAACAGCGTCGTAAGCAGATCCGCAAGGTCTACCTCAACGTACCTGGCCTCATCGGGATAGCCGATATCCATCGCGTCAAGCCATACTTGCCTGTCTGCCCAGTCCGAACCGCTGTCCGTTACGCTTGGATGGTGCCCGGCCGGGACGTTGCGCATCTCGCTGAATTTAATGACATCGCCGATGATAAAGTCCTCAATGACAACGCCATACGCGGCGCGCCAGGTGTTAAACTTCGCCTGCCACGCGCTCAGGGCGGCAGCATACGCCGCGTCGGTATCATAATCGTCCTCGCTGGGCTTTGGCAGGTTCACCCCGTTCTCGGGATCCAGGAACTCCGGCAGGAACCCGGCCAGCAGTTCATTGAGCATGTCGTTGAGCATCGTGCCAAGGCGCAGGCCGCCGATATACTCATCCATGATTTCCATCACGCCCGTAAGCATGCCATAGTTGAAGTAATAGGACTCCAGCAGCCGCTCATAGGCCTGACCCTCCGCGGTGTTATCCATCCACTCTTTCAGGTCTGTTCTATAGGCGTTATAGGCCGATACTTCAGCGTCATAAATCAGCTTGTCGTCATCATACGCCTGCTTATCTTCCAGATACTTCAGATACTCTTGACTGGCCACATAGCCCGCAAGCCACGCGGCGTGCGCGGCCGTCCAGTCCGCCAAAGCGCCGGTCTCGAAGGCATTCACGACAGCCGTGTATTCGTTCTCAAGGATGAAGTCGTCATCCGTGAGGAGGTAGCCGCTGAGGTCAGGGTCATCCTGCAGGACAGCCAGCGACATCGTGGGCTTCCCGGGCTCACCGGCCCTCGCCGGGGCCTTGGGCTCTCCGTCCTTCCAGTCCTTCAGGCCTTGGTAATCGTCCATATCCGGCAGCGCTACTATGGGGCTCTTGGCAGGCGCAAAGGACTCGGCCCAGTCGGTATACCCTGCGTCCTCGGCGTCGGGCAGCTCCATCACAGCGGCCCCGCCGGCGATCTCATGCGCGGGCTTAAACATATTCAGCAGCGAGGTCAGCGGGAAGAGGATATTGTCCAGCGCCTGCAGGAACAGGGATACCTCGCCCTCGGGCACGTCGTCGCTGATGAAATAGATCAGGTTGGGAAGCAGCTGGAACAGGGTCTGCGTCGGGTAATCCCCCAGCTGATTGAGCAGGAAGATGATCGGGTCGAAGATCGCCATGATCTGGGCGTCCGCCAATACGGCTTCCGAGCCGGACATGGCCGCGTTGAGGGCCGTGCGGGCAGCATCCAGCGCCGCCTCCTTCTCGTCCTTCGCCTCTTCGGCGGCTACAACCTCTTCTTCCGCAGCAATCAAATCCGGGTCAATCGGGTTGCCTCCGGCGGCTTCAATGGCTTCCAGCAGTTCCTCTTGTTTCTCAACATAGTACGCCCAGGCCTCCTCCAGCTCCCGCCGCGCGGTTTCATAATCCTCCCACTCATCCGGCGCCAGGCCTTTGCCCTTGAATTCGTCGGGAGAAACCAGCACGTCCACAAAGCCGGGGATGTCCGCGCCTATACCCGCCAGCAGCGGCAGCAGGCCGCTCTTATAGCCCTCGCTGCCATAGACGCGCAGCAGTGCGTTGTCTTCGGTCGGGGAGTTGCCCGGCCCGCCGGGTATCCCCTCGATGTTGTTGGGCTGGATACTCGGGTCTTCGATGAGCAGAATGTCCTTCCCGCCCAGGAAGACATTCAGCACCGGCGCGAAGCCCCTAAGCAATTTCTTCAGGGAATCCTTGAAGGAGGCCTCGTCCTTGATGCCCTGCGTCAGCGGGAAGTTTATCCCTTCATAGCTTATTGAACCGGTGGGATTGGCCAGCTCGTCAAGTACAAGCCTGCGGATGGCCTTGTCTTCCCTCGCGTTCGCCTTAAGTTTGGCGTCCAGCGCCGCTCCCGAATACTTGCCCGGATTCTCATCCACATGCTTGTCTATATCCGCCTGCGTTGCGCCGGGATGATCCTTTATATAGGCCGCTTTCAAGTCCGCCTTCAGGCTTGCCACGGCAGCCTCTATATTGTCTGTGTCGGCGATAAAGTCATGATACTCTTCGAACGACTCATAGAGGGCCTTGATGGGTTCCAGCATCACGTCCAGATCCAGCGGGATCTTGACGCCGGTGTTCTCGTCATAGATTTTGATGAGTTGCGCAAGAAGCTCCTTGATGGTCAGAGAGCCGACAGCGTAGTCCCATTCGCAGTCCGCGTCACAGAGAGAACCGTCGCGCGGATGGTCCGTATCCGTCTTGCATTCCATGAACAGCAGCTTCATGAGGTCGGCGTCCTCACCCAGCAGGCCGTTGAGCAGACCTTCCAGCGGCAGGGCTTTGTCCACCGCCGCCTGGGCCGCGTTGAAGGCCTCCTGCTTCGCCCGCACCACATCTCTGGCCAAATCCCTGGCGGCTTGGGCCTCCTGTGCCGCTTCATATTCAGCGCTCGTGCTCGTGCCAACCGCCCTCGCGGCTGCCTTCGCCTTCGTCCAAATCGCCTGCAAAGGCGCAAGTTCATCCTGTGCGGCTTCCAATTCATCCCTGGCCTGGTTGCGGATGTCCTTCAGGCCCTGGAGCGTCACCCCCGCGGGGAGCTCGGGCTCCAGGAAGCCCCGGATCAGGTCCCTTACGTCGCCAAGCCCGTTGAGCATGTCATCCAGGCCCAGGATCATGCCCACGAGCATGAGCAGGTTCTCCTTGACAAAGCCCTCGTTGTTCCAGATGGTGCCGACGGTGTCCTTCAGGGTCGATTTGACCTCAACGCCGTCAAGCATCCCGCCCAGCAGGCGCTGCAGAAGGAACGCCACACCGCCCGGATCCATGCCGGCGCCGCCGTCCCAGACGATCTCACCCCAGAGCCACTGGACCAGCAGGTCGATGTTGTCCGCCAGGAACTGCGCGTGGGCGCGCCTGAACCACTTGGGCGTCTCTGTGACGCTGGCCGCCTGGCCCGTTCCATAGACCGGCCTGTCGGCCCCGCCCGGGGCATAGGCGTCCATCGCGCTGTAGTCAAGGCCCACGGGGTCATCGATCTTCTGGTATTGGATAATCTTGGTAACGCCCACCATGCCCCTATCGAAGATCATGTCGTTCAGACCCAGCGCATCCAGCAGGGCGAACAGCGCGCCCGTTTTGTCGGCAATAAGATAATTGTCCGCGGAATGCTTCTCGCCCATCAGGAAGTTGTTCAGATTCAGGTTGATCGACATCCCATCCGGCACGATGTCATCCAGCAGGCCGGCCAGCAATGCGTTCACGTCCAGGTTGAGGGGCAGGAGATGGTTCGGGTCGATCAAGCCGTCCAGCCAATCGGGCAGATTAACATCCTCACCCGCCAGCAGCCCCGCAATCAACGGATTCACGTCCACGATGGGCCGCAGTGTATCCAGCAGCACATAAAGCGGGTGCAGCAGGTTGTTCAGCGCCTGTTCCAGCGGGCTGAGGAGATCTTCCTCCTGCGGCCTTGTGGCAAAATACGCCAGATTCGGCAGCACGGTCAGCAGGCTGTCGATGGGCCGTTCCAACAGCAGGTTGAACGCGTCCACCAGCGGGAACAGCGTCTTGCCCAGCGGTGTCTGGGTGCGCAGCCAGCGGTCGCGCTCAGGACCCGGCGTCCCCGGGTCGGGCGCGCCGCTGATGTCATAGGTCAGACCGATGTCCTCCAGCGGGCGGGTGAGCATCGCAATCAGGTCGTCCAGGGCTTTGACAAAGCCGTCGCCGCCCAGAATCTTGACCAGGCCCTTGTTGAAGAAGGAGTCGGCCGCGGTCTCGTCATTGCACAGGTTCACCAGCTCCAGGGCATTACCTTCAAGCAGGAACCCAAGGATCTGGTTGATGGGCTCCAGGAAATAGATGAAGGCGTCGAAGAAGTCGTCAATGCCGCTGAGGTTGTCGGCGTAGTAGTCAACGAGGTCGGCCCGATAGCTTCCGGGCGTATAGTCCCCGTTCAAATGCTTTTTGCCAAGCGCCAGCTCAAAGGCCTCATAGGCCTCGCCATAGGCCTCCATCACCGATTCATAGGCCGCGACGGCGTCGTTATAAGCCGGCATGGCGGCTTCATACCGCGCTTTGTAATTTTCATAGGCCTCGGTCTGCTCCGGCGTGGGGTTGGCGGGCAGGGAGGGCAGGCTAGGTGCGCCAGGCTTTGCCGGGGCCGGCGGCGGCAGCGGCCTGGATTTCAAGCCGGGCTCCGCGATGGCCAGCTTATAGGCCTCCAGCTCTGTCGTCGCGTAAGCCGCAAGTTCCGTGATATATTCCGCCACGCGCTGGATATATTTATTCTTCTGGGCAGCCGAGGGGCTGCTGCCCGGCGCCGCGGGCGGCCTGGGAGGCTGCGGGGCCTCGGGCGTTTCAATGCGCCCGGAAAGCCCGCCCAGGGGGCGGTCGAAGAACGTCTGCAGATCAATCGTCTCGCCGCCGATTCGGATGAGCATTTCCACCAGGTTCAGCAGGTCAAGGTCGCCCAGCGTGCCGTTGCTTAGCATGGAGGCAATTAAATCCTGGATCATGACCGCCACGTCGGCCATCAGCTTGCCGCCGAACATCGGGGCGATCAGCGCGCGCACGCCGTCTTCAAAGCTCTGTCCGGCAAGCGCCTGCCACAGCACATTGATGAGCACGTCCGCGTTGGCTACCAGATAGTCGCCATCCAGCTTGGCCTGCGGGGCGCCGTTCGGGTGATCGCCGTTCCACCAGGGCGGGAATTTCGGCGCCGCCTCCACCGGCGTACCGTATTCAATGGGCTCCACGGGGTATTCCTGCGGCAGCACCAGCTCGGCGATGGCGGCCACCTGCTCCTCAGGCGTGCCCGCGAACATGGAGTCTGTCAGGTTCACCCCGTCGATCAGATCGTCCAAATCCAACCCCAGGGCCGACAGCAGGTTCGTGGCCGCGCCCAAAACATACTTCAGCAGCCCCTGCAGCACATCGGGCCGGTCGGCTTTGATATAAAGCCGTGTCGGCGTCCCGCCGCCGGGGGCGGTCCGCTTTGTATAGATCGTGTTGTTGGCGCCATAGGTTCCGGTGCTGCTCATCATATCGCCATAGCTCATGAACGCGCCGGCGTTGGGAAGCGGAAGCGGCAGGTCGTCACCAAGCAGCGAGCCCAGCAGGCTCTTCAGGTTGATTTGTTCCAACAGGGGATCGAGCATTTCGTCCAGCAGACCCGATTTATCGGGTTGGGTCAAGGGGATAGGTTCGTTGCCACTCATCAGCGTAATATCACCGATAATGTTGACCTTCGCCGAGTACGACAGGTTGATACTTAAATTGTTCCCTATCAGATTCGTGATCGTTTCCGGGAAGGACAGGACGTAGAACAGGTTGGGCAGCAGGTCAAGGAGCTTCGTGACCGGCTTTTCGCCCAGCCTGTTGATATATTGATAGAGCGGATCCAGGATGTTGTATACCAGCTTGCGGCTGTCGGCATATATGGTATCATAGCCGCCTTGATTCGAGCTCGCACCGACGGAGGCCGCACCGATGTCGTTGAGCGCCACGGTGTCATTCAGGAGATCGTAAGCTTCCTCGCCCAGCAGCATCTCGAAGATGGGATTGAGGATCTGCGCGAACAGGTCCATGCCATTCACGGTCAGCTCCAGTTTGCCCGTAACGCCCGATCCGCCAAAGTCCATCAGGATTTGGGCCCCGACGGGATCGTCGTGCTTGATTGTCGTGGTGTTGCCCAGCAGGACCCCATTGAGCAGCGGGAACACGCCCTTGAACATCTCCGCCATGGCGGCGTCCCAGCGCCCGCGCTTACACCTTTTGCATTGGTCGGTGGGCGATATAGGATGCCCGCAATAGACAAGGCGCTCGTGGTCGGGGTTGCCGGGCTCGTCATAGCCAAAGACATCGTTGTCGCTGTAGCCGATGCCCTCCGGGGGGGACCATGTGGGGTCGTCGATGCCGCTGCCCATAAACTCGTAGTTCTCGTTGGGCCTGTAATAGTCGATATACCACGGCAGATAGAATTCATATTTCGGGGTAATGCCGTCATCCTCGTATAGGCGCCGGCCGTCCTCGTCCATACTCTGCCTGTATAGCGTCGGGGAGTTCGCCTGCTCCCAGCTGTAGGTGGGATAGTGCGCCCGCTCGCCCGAAAAATTGTTGAGGGGCGTCCTGTTGTCGGGCGTGGTGATGCTCATGCCGCCGTGCAGATCAATCCAATAATTCTCATATTGCTTACCCCAGGTGGCCTTGCTCAGCCTGTCCCTGACCTCTCCGAACATCGTGTTGGAGGCCATTCGTTCGCCCATCAGGTGCGGATAGAGGGGCAGCAGGCCAAAGGTATTCCCGCCTGTGCCGGCAAGCAGGTACGCAAGGTGGTGCATCGCCAGGTTGACGATGTCGGCGGCCGTCAGGTTATTCCACACCTGCCAGCCAAGAATATTCAGCCCTTGAATAAGCACCACGCCTTGCAGCGCCGGTTTTATCACTGACTTCACCGTGTCGCCCAGCAAGCCCTCCAGCTTGTCGAGCAGCAAGGGGTATATCATGCCGTAAATAGAGTTGACCAGCTTGTCGGAATACAGCACGTTGCCCAGCAGGCTCTCAATAAGGGTCTGGAGGTTGGCGTCGTCGCCCAGCTTCATGCCAAGGTCCTCCAGGCTGGCGTCCAGGCCCGCCATCTCCAGCAGGGGCTTGATGTTGCCCGAGCCCAGAACATGGTCAAGCCGCTCGATGAGGGCGTTTATCGCACCGTCGTCAATGGTGTCATCGCCGTCGAATTCCGTGGGATCGTCGTCGCTGTAATATTCCTGCGGCACGTGGACATAGCTGACAACACTGGGGAACCAGATCGTCTGCCGGCCCCGGCCAAGCGGCCCCGGGCCCGCGCCGATGTCGATATAGTTGTGGCCCGGCAGGATATCGCCGGTCTTCAGGGGGTTGGTGCCGTCCCAGGCCTCGCGCGCCGGGGGGTTAAGCATGGTCTGGATGAAGTAATCCGCCGGGTTCTGCTTAAAGTCCTTGATGGCGTCAAGCACCGCGCCGATCAGGAACCAGTAATCGGTTACAACGTCATCCGACGGATAGCCCGGCAAGCGGCCGGGCAGGTTCAGGTCGCCGCCCAGCCTATCCAGGCGGTCTTCGCCGTCATGGCCGGAGGCGAGTATCTGATAAGCGTCCATAAGCGGGTCGCCCACGTTAAAGCCGTTGATGATGTCCTCAAGCACCGCGAAGGTGGTCCAGGCAAGCACCTCAATGGTAGCGCCCACGATGGAAATGCTGATGGCGCCGCCTTCGTGGAGGCCCAGGAGCATCTGCATGGCCTCAAAGATCTCCTTGGTCAAAGAGGCCGCCAGACCGTTATACAGGCGCTCGATAACATATTCGATAACGTCCGGCATGAAGCCGCCGCCGAAAATTTCGTCGGCCAGATCCTGGCTTTGCAGCCCGTCCGCCGCGTCCAGGTATGCCTGCTCGTAGGAGTCCCTCCTGTCGATGGCCTCGTTGAGGGCGTTCATCATCCAGGAGGTGGAGCGCCCCGTGAAATCCTGCATATACAATGGCAGGAAATAGCTCCGGTAGGTGTTATACCAGGCCCTTTCGTGGCCGTTGCCGCCGCCGAAGGGGTTGTCATAGCGGTATTCGGCCTCGGCCTCCAGGGCGTCCAGGGTATCCGTAAGTTTCGTGTGGTAAATATCGGTATAGCCGCCGTAGCTATCAAAGAGGATGTCGATCTGGTCATGGAAATCGGTGATTGCATACAGCAGATCCAGCAGGTCCTTGTATTCCCTGGCGGTCTGGATGTTGGCGAACAGCAGCTGGGTGTTCATGCGATAGTAGCTGTTGCCATAGATATTCTTGGGGTTTCCGTCACCGATAGGGGGCTCCTCCGGGTCGTCGGGGTCGGGCGGATAGATGGGGTCATAGGGGGAGGTTGTGTCATCATCCTCCTCCTCGTCATAATCCGGGTTGATCTCCCAGCCGGGCGGCGGGCTCCCTCCCCAGCCGTTGGGGTTCGCGCCCTCGTGGAGATCATAATCGACTTTCTGCAGATAATCCACCACCCAGTCGCGGATCTCGTAGAGCTTCCAGATGCGGATATGGCGCTCCAGGTTTTCCAGCCAGGTGTCCTGGGCGTCGGTATCCATGGTGAACGCGTTTTCATCGGAGGGCGGATCGAAAAGGTTGCCGGGCGTTTCGCAGCGTTCTTCCACCCGCAACCATATGTAGGGCTTGGTAGCCTTGATGTCCTTGAGGTATGCGTTATACTGCGAGGCCTCGAAGTACATGGCCTCCAGCTGCGCCAGGGTCATGCCCGCGTATTCGTGGTTGTTCGCCTCGGGGGACCAATCGATGGGCGTGGAGGTGTTGAAAGCCTCCTCCGGGTTCGGGGATACCAGCTTGCCGCTTTGCAGGCCGTGGAAATACCGCCCGTATTGGTCTGCCAGGGCGGCCACCATCTCCTCCTCAATGGCAAAGATCCTGTCCAGGCCCTGCTGCCCGCTCTTCAGGTTGAACCACTCCAGCAGGCCCGCGTGGCCCGGGGCAAACAAGCTCGCTTCGCCTGTCTGGCCGTTCTGGGTGGGCCAGGTGGTGTCGGCCATGTCGTAATAAGCCTCAACAAATTCCTCGCGCATGGCATATAACTCGCCATAGCTCATCGCGTGCAGGTTGGCCGTCCAGTCCAGCCTGTCCCAGGTCTTCATCGGCACGGTGTTCAGCGCCTTGGTCACCCTCTGTGCGTCCGATATAAGGGGGTTTATCGTGCCAAGGCCCTCCAGCACATCCGGCTTGCTGTTCAGGGTGTGCCACATATAGGTCACATACCTGCATGTACCAAAGGTATGTGCGGCATTGGATTGATTGTGAACTACATTGGTACTACGGACCACATGATGATAATACAGCTCCAGCGCGGTGTTGAAGGCCACCTGGTTGTTCACGTCGTTGATGTCCCGCTCCGGGAACATCTCCTTCACCGCCTCCAGGGGCGTGCGCAGCACGGTGAAACCGCCGGGGGACTGCCGCCAGCCTTGTCTAAAGTTGCCTCCTCCAGTATGAAGACCGAGATACGGTGTCTGTTCAGACTTTGAAACGCGCGGGACATCCACCAAATCATAGGCATCTGAGTCCGACGGCGTGCTGCTGGTGGGGTTCCAAACGCTGAACTTGCCTGAAAAGTACGAGATGGCGTTCTGCGGGTCGTTACCGACGATTTCTGCGGCCGCGGTGATAGTGGCGGCCAGCTTCGGGGCGGTGTCGTTGAGGCCCGTCGTGTAATTGCTCGTTGTCAGAGCGGTGCGGTCACCGGGGTTGTTTCCAGTGCTGCCGCCCGGGGCGGTGGCGGTCATGTTCCTGCGCTGGTAGGTGCCGGTGCCTTCGTCATCATAAATCGCGGCCGCGACAGTGCCGTAGGCCTCCAGGGCCTCCCACACCACCTGGCCACCGTTGGAAACCACCCACGAGCCGGGGGAGACGTCACCCGCGTAATCACCCGGGCTGCCCCAGTCTTGGGGGACATAAGATCCATAGTTGGGCGAGAGTGTCTGCCCAAATGGGTTGGGGGTGATTTGGGTGCCGCGCTTGTCGTCGATAATCGTCGACGCGAAGCCCCCCGGAAGTTCATCCAGCGCGTTCAGCTTGTTGGCCAGGTTCTGCCATTCGGATGCGGAAGGCGCGGCCGACGCCTGAAAGGCCGACATGGGCAAGGCGGTCAGCACCATCACAATGCTCATGAGCACGCTTAATGCCCTGCGGGGAATTCGTTTGCTTTTTTTCATTGAAAACCCTCCATTCTATATTTCGTCAGGAGCAGCAATTACGGATATATATAATAGGGGCGGGGCGCAAGCCCTCTTCCCTTAATGCATAAGACAGTCCATTATATGCGCGCGCGGGTCCGTTCTTTCGGGGAAATCAAAATCCCCCTCATATCTTTATTATTCTATTGTATAGTCTAATCCTGTGAATGTCAATAGTTTTTGTACAAATTTTTTCTTTCTGTTTGGTGAAAAAGAATAACAAGCCTGTTTTTCCTGCCATTCCCAATTCTGACAGCGCCAGCCCACCCGAACAAAAGAACAAAAGGCCTGCTGAATCAAGCAATCAGCAGGCCTCTTTATGAAAATGCGTTAAAAGCACAGCGCCGGGCTTACCAGTTGAACAGAAAGTCCGCGCTGCTGCCGGGGTCGTTTGGCCCCAGATAAATCACCTCGCACACCCCGTCGTCATGGCCGGAAGGCGTGGTAAAAGCGGTGTCCAGGTAAGCGCCAAGCCCGGCGTTGCCCGAGCCAATCCCCCCGCAGCCGCCGATCACGTTGATGGCGTAGTAGCCATCGGTGCTCCCCGGCGTAACCGTGAAACTTTCGCCCGAAACCAACTTTTTGCTCCACACAACCGTCAACTCGCCCGGGGCCTCCCCGCTGGCGATGTATTTCGCGCCGCTGGAAGGTAAAACCGCCATGGTCAGAAGTGTTGTAGCCAGAAACGCCGCGGCGAAGAACAACCCGATGGTTCGCTTTGTCTTCATACCAGAATTCTCCTTCCTAGTCCACCTGCACGGCTGACCAGACGAATTTGACTTTTACGTAGCAGTTATCCGGGTAACCGGAGGGCCTGACGCCCCTGTTCAGAAAGATGTGCATCGGCGCCGCCTGTCCGGTATTGCCCGTCCAAACGCCGTCCGCGCCTGGTTCCACCCTGGTGCGGCTGGTGTCGCTGTTCAGCTGATATAAACGATGGGCCGTGTCGTCAGAGGCATAGTCCTGTCCGCCGCCCGTGCTGTCCACGTCAACGTGCAGCCACTTATAGGCTCCCGTGATGGCGCTGCCGCCAGCGTACTTGAACTCGTATTGGAACTGCGCCATGGCCTCGCTGGCGCTGTTGAGCGGCTTGATCAAAAACGTCAGGTTGTTAAAGCCGCCGTCCGCATTGTCGGGATAGGATTTATGCCTGGTCGTGGTAAGGGGCCGGATGGTATCGTTGTTGACGACGCGCCAGACCTCCTTGTCCGATGCCATAAAAACCGTTTTGCCGCCCCAGACGACCGCCGGACTCGCATTGCCCGCGGGTGTCAGATCCACGCCTGGATCCCATTTCGCGAACCTTGCCCCCGCGCCGCCCGTGCCCGCGGCCACGTATTTGGCCAGGGCCAGCACGCCCAGGGCCGATGGCGCGGTGGCAAGGGTAAGAGCCGACAGCAACAGCGCCAGCGTAGCGATAAGAGGCCTGCCGGTCCGATTGATTCTGGCTTTCATACACATCCCCCTTACTATAATATATTTGTATTTGTCAAGCGAAAAAACAACCACTAATCATAAAATAAAAACCAGCCACTAGTCAAAAGAGAAAAGGCCTGGAGTCCGCGTGAAACAAGAGGT
>JGI24702J35022_10000954_pt1 | contig 18050 bp, 17 predicted proteins | sample TergutTh196P4_FD_35022 | JGI IMG/M metagenome (IMG submission 35022)
CTTGTATTATAAGTAATTAAATTTAAATATAAAACAATAAAATAACGAATTTTACGATGTATCGTTTTATAGAAACTGACTATCCAAAATGAACAAAGTTTTCAACATTTTGTCCACAACTCTTATTCTTAATGCCAAATCCCTCCTGACCGGAAAAAATAATAAAAGGTATTAATACCGCAGGGCAAGCCCTGCACTCAGCGCCTGACAGCACTTTCCGCGGCAAGCACTAACCTGCGGTTCGGCGGAATAACCTCAACCGAGCCGCTCACTTCGCTTGTCAATCAATAGCCATAGTATGGCAGAAACGCTATTTTAGCCTGCCTTTACTTTTTTGTGCAAGCTGAATTTTAGGCGAATTTGGATGATTTTATAGACCAATGTAAATGCATTTAATTGACAATGTTTAAAAACACAGATATAATAATTTACGATTTTTGGTTAAAAAAACAGAAAAAATATTGGAAGGGGGGAAATTAGTGACTGTCATTTTGGTGATACATAACTGAAGCCGCGTATCTCGCGGATTTTCCTTCACGTTCCATAAATATCGAATTTCCGACTGGAAAGCGGTGGTACATACCCCGGCTTGCCATGGGGTTCTTCATTGGGTGAAATTCCCGGAAATGCGGCGGATATTGGTCCGATTTATCTTCTCATTAAGCCTAAAGACATTTTGTCTTTGGGTCAAAGGTAACCAATCATGAAATTACCCTGGACAGGCAGCCGCTTAGCAATGGTTGCCGCGGCGGGTGAAGAGCGTCGATTTCAATTTTTTATCCTCGTGACTGCCACTGTTGCTACTGTGACTTTTTCTTTTATTAGTCCCCAGATCATCCGCTATACCATAGACTCGGTTATTGGATCAGCGCCGCTGGATGCCCCTGCTTTTGTACGGCGCCTGGTGGAAGATCTGGGAGGGCTTACTGTATTGCGGTTGAACATTTGGATCCCTGCACTTTTTGTTGTGGCTGCAGCTCTCTGTTCCGGACTCTTTAATGTAACCCGTCGTTATTGGGCAATTGAGATTGGAGAGACTGTTGCCTGGAAGCTGCATAATTCCCTCTATGCCCATATCCAGAGCCTTCCCTGGGACTGGCATGTTAACTGCCATACAGGAGACATTATTCAGCGCTGTACCTCCGACGTGGATAATATACGCGGTTTTATCCAGAACCATTTAAGTGAGTTCATGAGGACTCTCTCGGTATTTTTAATTGCCGTGATTATGATGTTCTCCATGGACATTTTTATGTCTCTTACTGCTCTGTCCCTGATTCCGGTGATCATCGCTTTTTCAATTATTTACTTTCAGCGGGTAAGCAGGCAGTTTGCCCGGGCCGACGCCGCCGAGGGGATCATGCAAGCCGCTGCCCAGGAAAACTATACCGGAGTACGTGTGGTTCGGGCCTTTGGCCGGGAAGCCTGGGAAATGGAAAAGTTTTCCGAAAAGACCGGAACCTTCGCTGATATCTGGATCGAAATAGGGAAGATGCTGGGTCTCTTCTGGGGCGCCGGGGATCTTTTGAGTGGTTTACAGCTGGCGATAATAGTTGCCGCCGGAGTATGGCGCAGTGTCCGGGGGGAGCTTTCTCCGGGAACTTTTCTGGCTTTTTATACTTACTGCAACTGGATGATCTGGCCGGTACGCCAGCTTGGCCGGCTCCTCTCTGAATTTTCAAAAACCCTGGTGGCTGCAGGCCGCATAAGAGAGATCCTTACCGGGGAACCGGAAGCCGATCCAGCCGGAGCATTGCAGCCGGAGATTAAAGGGGAGATCTGTTTTGAAAAGGTAAACTTTGCCTACGGAAAAGGCGCCCCGGTGCTGCGGAATGTTTCTTTTTCTTTAAAACCCGGCAAGACCCTGGCGATTCTTGGAGCCACCGGTTCAGGGAAGACTTCACTGGTACATCTCTTAAGCCGGCTTTACGATCTGCCGGATGGCAGCGGACTAATCACCTTGGATGGAATTGATATTCGCCGTATTGCCCGGCCCCATCTCCGCCGCCACATCGGCCTCTGTCTTCAGGAACCTTTTCTTTTTTCCAAGACCATACGGGAAAATATTGCAGTTACCAAGACCGGCCTGGAGACGGCGGAATTAAGGAGTGCAGCGGCTGCAGCAATGGTAGATGAGACCATCCTGGGTTTTTCTGAAGGTTATGAGACTGTCATTGGCGAGCGCGGGGTTACCCTTTCAGGCGGCCAAAAGCAACGGGTTTCCATAGCCCGGATGCTTGCAGGCAGAACACCGGTGATGATTTTCGATGACAGCTTTTCCGCCGTGGATACCGAAACCGACGCAAAGATCCGCACTGCCCTGCGGCACAGGGTAAAGGATGCGGCAGTAATCATCATCTCCCACAGGATCTCAAGCCTGATGCAGGCGGATCAAATACTGGTTTTAAAAGACGGAGCTGTAGAGGATCTTGGTTCGCATGAGGAACTCCTTGAACGGGGCGGCAGTTACCGGCGGATCTTTGATCTGCAAGTCTCCGGTATCGAGGAAGGATAAATCAAACATGGCAGATTACGAAGACTTTGATTATAACAAGCCCATGTCCTTAAAGATATGGAAGAAGATGTTCCCCTTTATCCTGCCGGAACGGAAGAACCTTTTGCGCTGCGCTGCCCTGATGTTCTTTGTTGCCATGGTAGACGTTATTCTCCCTCTGCTCCTGGGTTATGCCATCAGGTACAATATCCAGCCCCGCAGCGCCCAGGGAGTTTTGCCGCTTCTTGCTGTCGTAATCTCCCTGGTTGCCATCCAGGCCTTTACTGTTCGCCTGTTTGCGGCTCTGGGACTCCGCGCCGAAGTGGGAATGACCCGGAATATAAGAAACGCAGTCTTCTTCCATCTTCAGAAATTGAGCCTTTCCTATTACAATAAAACTCCTGTGGGCTACATGATGGCCCGTACCAATTCTGATACCGGCCGCATAGGTGACCTTGTAGCCTGGGGGCTCATAGATTTTTCCTGGTCAGTCTTCTACTGCATCGGGGTAATAGCAGCCATGTTTCTGGTATACTGGAAGCTGGCGCTTATAGTGTGTGCTACCATACCGCCCCTGGCCTTCCTTACATGGTTTTTTCAGAACCGGATTCTCCGTGTCAACCGGATAATGCGGAGGCTCAACTCCGGGATGACTGGCGCCATGAACGAGGGCATTACAGGCGCCCGCACAGTGAAGGTTCTTGTAGCCGAGGAGCATAGCCTCTCGGAGTATTCCGGTATTACCGGAGAATATANGCGTCACGCTACCCACATGGCGCGGCTCCGTTCCATTTTCATCCCCCTGGTACTTTTTTGCGGTTCTGTGGCAACCGCTGCGATTCTGGGTTACGGCGGCTGGGAAATTGCCGTCCTTGGGGCTGATCTTTCGATCCTGGCGATCTTCCTCCAGTACGCCGGAGGTTTTTTTGATCCCATTCAGAACATAGCCAACATACTTACGGACCTTGTCTCTACGCAGGCAAACGTAGAACGGGTAAGCGGTCTTCTGGAACAGAGCCCCGGTATCATTGACCGGCCGGATGTTGTGGAAAAGTATGGCGATGTCTTTAACCCCAAAAAGGAAAACTGGGAACCCATTACAGGAGATGTGGAATTCCGTGACGTTACCTTTCGTTATCCCGAAGGCAGCGAAAATGTACTTGAACACTTTAACCTCCATGTCCCGGCGGGAACCTATGCTGCCATAGTAGGAGAAACCGGAGCAGGCAAATCCACCTTGGTAAATTTGGTATGCCGTTTCTTCGAGCCCAGTTCCGGTTCTATCCTTATAGACAGCCGGGACTACAGGGAGAGGAGCCAGCTCTGGCTGCACAGCGCCCTGGGTTATGTACTCCAGAGCCCTCACCTCTTTACCGGAACTATACGGGACAATATACGCTATGGCCGCCTCTCAGCTACCGACAAGGAAGTTGAAGAGGCAGCACGAATTGTCCATGCTGACCAGGTAATAGCCAAACTGGAAAAAGGTTTTAATACCGAAGCAGGCGAAGGAGGGGACAGGCTTTCCACCGGAGAAAAACAGCTAATATCTTTTGCCCGGGCTGTCCTCGCAGATCCCCGGATCTTCATCCTTGATGAAGCAACCAGTTCGGTGGATACGGAAATGGAAATGCTTTTACAGGAGGCAATTCACCGGCTATTGCAGGGACGTACCAGTTTCGTCATCGCCCACCGGCTGTCCACCATAAGAAACGCCGACATAATTCTGGTAGTTCATGAAGGCAAGATTATTGAGCGGGGAACTCACCGCGAACTCATGGCTATGAGAGGTCATTATTATGTACTCTATACGCATCAGTTCGAGAGAGAAGCCGAGGAAGAGCTGCTCCGGGGATAAAGCAAGGTGTAATTTACTTTTTTGCTCATTTTTTATAAAATAAACCATGAGACATCGTTTCATATTTTAAATACGGCCTTGCAGCCGCCAAAGGTAAACAATGAATTCCAGCTATTCAGCGCAAAATATCACAGTTCTTAAAGGTTTGGAAGCGGTTCGCAAGCGCCCTGGCATGTATATAGGTACTACGGGAATAGATGGCCTCCATCACCTGGTCTATGAAGTAGTCGATAATTCTGTTGACGAAGCCATGCAGGGCTTCTGCAGCAATATCCTTGTAGTTTTGGAAGAGAACGATATAGTCCGGGTAGAGGATAACGGCCGGGGCATTCCGGTTGATATCCATCCCACCGAAAGAGTCAGCGCCCTGGAACTGGTAATGACCCGTCTTCATGCGGGGGGCAAGTTTGATAAAAAGTCATATAAAGTTTCCGGAGGCCTCCACGGCGTTGGCGTTTCTGTGGTATGCGCCCTCTCTGAATGGTCCGAAGCTTTTGTACATCTTGATAACGGCATTTTTACACAGACTTATAAAATCGGAATTCCCAACGGACCTGCTCATGAGATTTCTTCGGATAAGCTCCCCTATCAGTCTTTACCTGAACGCCGGGGAACAGTAATCCGCTGGAAGGCAGACAGCTCGGTTTTTGAGACCACCACCTGTAATTTTGATGCGCTCAGTAACCGCCTCCGCGAACTCGCATTTCTTAACAAGGGCCTTAAAATTACAATTAGAGATGAGCGGCTTTCCAAACCCAAAGTACACGAATTCCAGTTTGAAGGCGGCGTGAAGAGCTTTGTTGAATACCTTAACGAAAACAAAACCGTACTGCACAAGGAACCTGTTTTTATTGAGAACATCCGGGATGACGGCCTTGGAGGCAGCATAGAGGTTGAATGTGCCATTCAGTATAATGACGGTTTCAATGAGATAATGTACTCATTCGTAAACGACATCAACACACGTGAAGGCGGCACCCACCTTATCGGTTTTAAGTCCGCCCTTACCAGGACGCTTAACGAGTTTTTAAAAAAGTCCAAACACGCCAAGAAGCTGGACGAGAGCCTTTCCGGTGATGATGTGCGTGAAGGCCTTACCGCCGTATTGTCGGTAAAGGTACCTAACCCCCAGTTTGAAGGCCAGACCAAGGGAAAGCTGGGAAATTCGGAAGTGAAAGGCGTTGTTGAAGCCGTGATCAACGAACAGCTGGAACTGTTTCTGGATCAGCACCCGGATGTCATATCAAATATCTTGGAAAAGTCAGTGTTGGCTGCAAGAGCCCGCATTGCAGCACGTGCAGCCCGTGACGCTACACGCCGTAAAAACGCAATGGACTCCGCCGGACTCCCCGGTAAACTTTCCGACTGCTCCGACAAAGACCCCGCCCTGTGTGAACTCTTTATAGTGGAAGGCGACTCCGCCGGCGGCTCCGCCAAGATGGGCAGAAACCGTCACTTCCAGGCTATCCTTTCCCTCTGGGGAAAGATGCTTAACGTTGAAAAGACCAGAATTGAAAAAGTCGTAACAAACGAAAAACTCCAGCCCATCATTGCCAGTATTGGCGCCGGCTGCGGTACCGAATTTGACGTTTCCAGAATCCGCTATCATAAAGTTATAATCATGGCAGATGCAGACGTTGACGGCTCCCATATCCGCACCCTGCTTCTGACCTTCTTTTACCGTTACATGACAGAGCTCATTGAAAAAGGCCATGTGTATCTGGCCATGCCTCCCCTCTATAAGATCACCCACAATCGCAAGGATTACTATGCCTACGATGACAGTGAAAAGGAAAAGGTCATGGCCCGGATCGGTGACGTTAAAAAAGACAGCGTTCAGCGCTACAAGGGCCTTGGAGAAATGAACCCCGACCAGCTCTGGGAGACCACCATGGACCCCGCCCGCCGTAATATTATTCAGGTTCAAATGAATGATGCCGTGGAAGCAGAACGCATTTTCACCACCCTTATGGGTGAAGTAGTCGGTCCGCGCCGGGAGTTTATTGAAGAGAACGCGCTCCTGGTGAGTAATTTGGATGTTTAGGAAGAAAAATGCAAGCTGATATTAAAAACGAACTCGATTTTATTATCACTTCAATTAAAGCAAATACTAACCCGGATTCAATTTACCTTTTTGGTTCCTGTGCAAACGGTATACCTGATAACGATTCCGATATTGATATTTATGTCGTTGTTCCTGATTCTGAAAATGACACCATAGAATTAGGTGCAAGAATATGTCTGGATTTGGCGCAAAAGAAATCATATTCCATTGACCTGTTGATAGGAAAAAAAAGCATATTTGAAAACCGCAAGAACAGATTGACCCTTGAGAAGGTAATTGCCAATGAGGGAATAAAAATCTATGGATAGAGAACTGGTCGCCGAATGGTTCAAATTTGCCGATGACGACATAGATACAGTTTTACTGTTAAAGGAGATGCGCCCGCAGCACCATGAGATAATATGTTATCACTGTGAACAGGCAGTGGAAAAATACCTAAAAGGTTTTTTGGTTTCAAAAGGGCAAATGCCCCCCAAAACCCATGATTTGACTCATCTATGCAATATATGTGCAGAACAAGATCAGGGAATTATTAACCTGTTGCCACAGTGCAGTTACTTAAAACAATTCGGCGTACAGCCAAGGTACCCCAAAGAATTTGATATAACGAGCGCAAATGTTGATCAAGCAATTAGGTATACGCTGGATATGAGAGATTTTACCTTAATTGTGAAATTAAGGGAAGAAATATCAAGATGAGAAAACATTTTGAATTTTAATAAAAAATTTCTTTTCCGCCTGTTAAATATGGTAATTGGGCTTTTCTTGTATGCACTTGGAATTGTAATCACAATGAAGGCAAATGTAGGTTTTGCCCCATGGGAAGTTTTTCATGTTGGAATTGCCAATACAATTGGACTGAGTATTGGAACTGTTTCCATTATTGTTGGATTTATTATAATTATTATTGTAAAAATTTCCGGTGAACAAATTGGTTTTGGAACCATTTCTAATATGCTGTTAATCGGAATATTTATGGATATAATTCTTTATTTTGATATTATCCCGGTTTTAAATAATATTTTTTATAGTTTAACAATTTTGATTATTGGATTATTTACCATATCAATAGGATCATACTTTTATATTAAGACAGCCTTTGGCGCCGGTCCCAGAGACAGCCTTATGGTTGTACTGGCCCGTAAAACCAGAATCCCGGTTGGTATTTGCCGCAGTATTATTGAATTGTCAGTAACCCTTTTCGGCTGGTTATTGGGCGGCATGGTGGGTATTGGAACAGTAATATCTGTAATTGCAATTGGCTTTTGTATTCAAATAACTTTTAAAGCAGTTAGGTTCAATGTGACGGCTGTCAAACATGAATCTTTTAGGGATACTTTCGTTGGGCTGTTTCACTAATTATTTTGGATATAATGAAATAGTAAAAACAAATTAAAGGAAAGAATAACAAAAAATGCCGGGAACATTATTGTTTCAACCATTGATAGTTTAACTCCGTCAAGATACATGAAAATTAACATCATTACTATCGCCAATAAAATCGTCATACCTTTAATAATAATTATTGATGTCAATAAGTATCCCATTGATTTATTTTTAATCAATAGTACGCCTGATATTATGGCAATCGGGACAATAAAACCCAAATCCAATGCCTGAATAGATAATGTTGTATAATGTTCCAATACAGGCGGAACCTTTCCAATTGCAGGGACTATCATACCAAGCCATAATAAACAAATACAGAATCCCATGAATATATTAAATATTCCTATATATTTTCCGGGAAACCTGTCATCAAAATAATCCTTTAGGTTCTTTAATTCATCCGAATTAAAATTAATAATAAAAGCAAAAAATGATATTGACATTAATGAAACGTAAATAAGAAAAAATACATTATACATAGCCAAAAATGAGTATGAAGTATATGTGTATAAGAAATAACCGATAATGCCTAGAAGCATCAATTTTCCTTTCAATGATTTCTTATTTGAAAGAATGAGTGATATTACAAGGAGAGGTATTCCAATGACCAAAGTAACCAGATCCTGTGCTCTTGCCTGTGCAGCCATGGAAATCGAATCATTATGATAGAGTCCTTTCCCATTAAGAGCTATTGTTTGTCCATTAATTGACTGAAATGTTTTGCCGTCATAGATAATTTTATTGGAAAAAAATCCATAAGAAGATGCAATTATGGCCAAAACAATTATTAACAAGATCAAAATATTGTTAATTGTTTTCATTATTACCTCTCAAAAATATTTTAACTTTACACTCACCGGAATTCCAGAGAGTACTAATAATGTTGAACTCTGAATCTGGCACAATGCCTTTCAATGCAGCTTCGATTGGTGATAAGCAAAATACTTGGCAAGGACAATAGTTCCCCTTGGCTTTTGAAATGGAGCAAAGCATACAATTTTTGGCAATTGCTTCAAATCCCATATCTGTATCATGACATTTCCAATCAGCACAACCGTACGTATCCCGAGTTTTCTCAAAAGCATGTTTTGGTTCTGTCATTTCAAATCTTGTAGCAAAATTTTTGCTATTTTTCAACTGGTCATTTTTCTTCAGCTTCGTAACTTTTTCCAAAATACCTTCACTCCCATAGTAATAAACAGCATCAGCTAAGGCCGCTGCATAAAACAATTGGAGTTTTTTAATTTTTTTCTCCAAATTTTCTTTTATTTCTTCTTTACCCATAATAAAGACCTCCAAAATAAGATTTGTTATATTAGTGGAGGAAATGTTGTATTTGTGACAATAATTCCCTGAAATTTTAAAAAAATTTGTCCCAGTAATTTTTTGAAGGTAGAATCATTTCTGCTTGCCGTAAAAAAGATATATGTTTCCCCATATCTCTTATTTTTTGATATTCTCTGGTTAAATTGATGCTTTCAATCAATTTGTTCATACGGCATTTACATTTTGATTCTGTATTGTAAATCCTGCATTCCCTATTAAGGAAATTTTTAAGCTTTCCCCGTGAGCGTGATACTGTTTTTCTGACATATTGTTCATCTCTATCCATAATTTCGGCTATTTCTTTATATTGGAGTTGAATGACATCCCTAAAAAGATAAATCATCCGCGATTCATTTGTAAGACAATGAAAAAGCCCAGTCAGGCAATTATCACATTCTTTCTTTATCCAAATTTCATTTTCCTTTTCTTCTATATTGTTGGGTAAGTTCACATCATCACCATATAAAAAATCATGAAGGAAACTGAGTGAATAGATTTTTTCATTTTTTGCATACTTAAATATTACTCTTTTGGCTATCGTATATATCCAGGTTGAAAGCTTGCTTGCATTACGAAAAGAAGGCATGCTTTTTATTACTTCTATCCAGACTTCCTGTGCTGCCTCTTGTGCTATTTCTTTTTTTGAAATAATCCTGTTTGACAAAACAGAGATCATTTTTCCGTATTCTTTTATATCGGCTTCTGATAGTACATTCATTTTTTTTTGCCAATATAAAAAATGTATCCATAATACTGTTTATATTTCGAATATAACTCTGCCTCTTGTTTATCATTTTTAATAAAAGTTTCTACGGTTTTATCTCCGGAATATTTTTTCAGAAGTGCCTTTTGCGCTGCTTCCCGTGGGATAAAATAATTTTCTGTCCAGCATATTTCAGGCAATGCAAACGCAGAAACAAAACCATAACCGGTTTTTTGCATAATTGAAATATTATGTTCAACTGAATCAAGTCTGCTGCCGGCATCAGTCCAAAATTTTTCTATTTCGGTGATTCGTTCATCAGTAAACCAGGATGGGCTGGTTACCGCAATGTACCCGCCTTTTTTAAGAAATTTATTCCAGTAGCTTAATCCTTTTTCAAAACCAATGCTATCTATAGCCCCTTCTGACCAAATAAGGTCAAATTCTTCTTTTTGGAAAGAAAGATTATCCATTGAGCCAACAATTCCATTAACCTTTTCCTTGAAATTATTTTTTTTGACATTTTCGTTAAAAACATCAATAAAGTTGGATAAAAGATCAACGCCAGTAATATTGCCGTTGATATTCTGTGCAAGAATCATCGTTTGTCCGCCGGTTCCACATCCTAAATCTGCAACCCGGGATATCTTGTTAAGATCGTCCAGGAAACTTAATGCCTTAATAGTCATTTCAGGGCTGCCCGGGCCCTGACGTTCCAGGCCTATATGAATATCACAAATATAATCAAGAAATTCCATATTTTGTTCCTGTGTAATTATTATAATATTTTACATAATTTTACAACATGGTGATAAAACAGGTAATCACATTTTTTCCTAATTTTTTATCGCTGGCTTTTTTTAATATGCAGCATACATTGCTGTTGCTCACTTTGAATTCGGGCGGCGGTTTGCCGTTTCCTTCTATTGTTTCTCTTGCCCATTTGATTCCAAAACTGAAACGCTGACCCAAATCAAGATTTTTCATTACCTTTACCGGATTACAGTTACGGTACGAAACCAAACCCGGTTCCCTGAAATTTTCTACAGTTATTTCTCCGAAAGGGCCGCCTGGGCTGTTAATTTCAATTCTGTCATTATACCAATAAAAATGAATGGGTGCGTTATTCTCATCGTAACGATTTTATGACATAACCCTTGCATGAGGCATAGCAATATATCAGTGTAGCAATATATCAGTTAACTTAAAATTTTAGATAAGATATGGTGTAGTATTTGTCAGGATGAAATTCTAATATTACGATATTAATTACTTAACGGTTGTAAAGTGGTTTTTCCTGCGTAACAAAAGAGAAATCGAACGTTTCAATTTGGCATATGATCGTTTAATGACGGAAGCATGGAAAAGGTAGAGGTACATAAAACAATAAAAGGCTTCCAAGTGTTTACTTCTCCGTATATTAAGATTATGATTAATTAATATTTAAATATGAGGAGAAATAATGTCCGTATCAAATGAAAAATCAGGTGATGTTAACCGGCTCTTTTTGGAACATAATGTCTTTATTGTCTGGAAACCAGAATATAATTTGGGTATTCCAATAATTGATGAGCACCACAGGGGAATAGTCTCTGTTATCAATTCATTGCATTTTGGGATGCAGAATAATTACATTAGGGACATACTTGCCCCGATAGTTGATATGATGAATGATTATACCCTTATCCATTTCCAGACAGAAGAAAACTTTCTTGAAAAGATTAATTATCCCAATTTGGAAAAACATCGTGAATTACATCGTGAATTATCATCCAGGTCCAAAAAGCTGGGGAAGGACAGCCTTTTGGACAAGAATTCACGTAATTATATGGATTTTCTAAAACAATGGTGGATCGATCATATCCGTATCGAAGATCTGGCATTCAAGAATTATCTATTTAAGAAATAAGCTGGCTGAATAAACCGCAGAGGTTCAACAGAGCCGGGATTCATCTCCGTTGCAGGTATGTGCGGAGAAAGTCATCGTTGCAGGAATAATGCATTCATTGTAAAATAACTGGTCATGGGCAACACAAATATCTCTAAAATTGACCAGATAATATCTCTAGTCTCACTATTTTCTGCCAATATTGCTCAATATAAAAGCAGTCATTACGACGAAGCCAATACCCGTGCTGATTTTGTTGATAAATTTTTTTCTTTGCTTGATTGGGATATTACAAACAATCAGGGATTTTCTGAAAGCTACCGCGAGGTTGTTCGGGAGGATAAAGTAAAAATTGACGGTCAGCAGAAGGCTCCGGACTATAGTTTCCGCATAGGCGGAGTACGCAAGTTTTTTGTGGAGGCCAAAAAGCCATCGGTTAATATCAGGAATGCAATTGAACCTGCATACCAGGTACGACGCTATGCCTATACCGCAAAACTGCCCCTTTCAATTTTGACAGATTTTGAGGAATTCGCTGTTTACGATACTCGCATTAAGCCCGGCAAGGATGATAAGTCAAGCACAGCCCGTATTTTTTACTGCACATTCGATCAGTATGAACAGTACTTCGATTTTATCTATAATACATTTTCCAAAAACGCCATCAACAGGGGCAGTTTCGATAAATACATTACTGAAAATAAAAACAAGAAAGGCACATCGGAAGTTGATACCGAACTCTTATCCCTTGTCGAAGAATGGCGTTTGGAACTTGCAAGAAACATTGCCAAAAATAATCCCGGCCTTTCGGTTTACAATCTTAATACGGTAGTACAAAAAATTATTGATCGTATAATATTCCTGCGCATCGCAGAAGACAGGGGAATAGAAAATGAAAACCTGCTGCTTTCTGTATCCAAAATAGCAAATATTTATGAAAAACTTGTTTTGATTTTTTCAAAGGCAAACAACAAATATAATGCCGGACTTTTTGCCAGTGTAGACTGGATCGACGGTGTGCGTATTGATGATAAAGTGTTGTCGAATATAATTGTCAATTTGTATTACCCCGAGTGTCCCTATGAATTTTCAGTACTGCCCGTAGAGATTCTTGGCAGTATTTACGAACGTTTTCTTGGCAAGACGATTCGTTTCCGTCCGGTTAAGGGCGCTGCCGGTGGAGTTGCCGCCCATACCGCAGTTATTGAAGAAAAACCTGAAGTAAAAAAAGCTGGCGGCGTTTTTTATACTCCCCATTACATTGTCGATTACATCGCTAAAAACACGGTAGGCGAAAAAATAAAAAACAAAACGCCGGACGAAATTGCCGGGATAAAAATTTGCGATCCGGCCTGTGGTTCCGGCTCTTTTTTGGTAGGAGCGTATCAGCATTTGCTGAACTATCACCTTGATTATTATACTCAGGCAAAAAATATCAAATCCTCTTTAAAAAATACAAAAATTTATGAGGCTGGTTTTCATTCTTATAAACTTACAATAGAGGAAAAACAGCGTATTCTTACAAGTAGTATTTTCGGTGTTGATATTGATAGTCAGGCGGTAGAGGTAACAAAGCTGTCTCTGTATTTAAAACTCCTGGAAAATGAAGGTAAGGAAGCACAGGGTCAGCTTTTTAGACACTCCGATCTTGCCCTTTTACCTTCTCTTGAGGAAAACATTAAATGTGGCAACAGCCTTATTGGAACAGATTTTTACGCACAGTCCAACCTTGAACTGACCGATGAGGACCGAATCAAGGTAAATTGTTTTGACTGGGAGAAGGAGTTTCCGGTTATTTTCAAGACGGGTGGTTTTGATGTGATTGTGGGGAATCCGCCGTACGTATTATTGGAAGATAAAAATAGAAATGATGCTATAACTAAATATGCACGAGAAAATTATATTGTTGCTTGTTCAAAAATAGATTTATATCATTTATTTATGGAAAAAAGTTTCTATTTATTATGTAATACTGGTACTGCATCAATGATTGTTCCATCAAATTTTATTTCAAATAATGGCCTTGCTGTTCTAAGAAAATTTTTAATCAGTAAGACGTGTATATATGAGATTTTAAATATTAACGGGAGAGTTTTTGCAGGCGCTAGTGTAAATAATGCTATATTTGTAATAGCAAGAGAAGATCCCCCAAATTCTTTTTTATTCAAAAATGCGGACGTTCTTGAGAATAGGGAACTAATAATTCCTAATCAGTATGTTGTAAATAACAAAGATGTATTAAATAATGAATATCATCTTTTTTCTAATACAAAATTTCAAAATCTATTTAAAAAATTATATTCTTGTTCGTATAAATTATCTGAAATTGCATTTGTAAATTTTGGAAAGCAACTACGTGACAGAAAAATTTATGAAAAGGATGTCATTACTGTAAATCACAATGAGTCTGTGCCCGATGGATATGCAAAATGCTTTACAGGGAAAGATGTTCAAAAATATATTTTGAAATGGAATAATCTTGCTTGTCTTACCTCTACGAAAGCAAAACAAGGCGGTTGCTGGGATGAGGATAAGCAGAATGGAAAAAATAAGCTCATCACAAAACAAATTGGGATGTTTCCGGAATTTGCAATTGATGTTGCTGGATACCAATGTTTGAACACTGTTTTTATGGTTAATGTATTTAATGCGAATATTTCGCCATATTTTGTTTTGGGGATTTTAAACTCTAAACTAATAAAATGGATTTGGATTGAAAATTTCTATGATAAAAGAAAGACATTTCCTAAAATAAAGGGAACTTACATTAAGGAATTACCAATCGTCATTATTGAACTAGCAAAAAAAATAGATAAAATCAAATACGACAACCTAGTCTCCCTTGTGGGCAAAATGCTGGAGCTCAAACAAAAAGAAGCAGTTGAACAAAACCAGCAGCTAAAGACGATGATTTCCCGGCAGATTGAAGGCGTGGACAAGGTGATAGATACGGCTGTGTATGGGTTGTATGGTTTGACAGAAGACGAGATTAAGGTGGTGGAGGGAGAATGAGTGGAGAAAACTGGGTAAGAGATCAATCATGATTCAGTCTTTCAAATGCAAAGAAACCGCCAAGGTTTTTGATTCCGGTGTTTCTCGCCAATTCCCTCCCAGTATAATTAAATCATCAATTATGCGTCTTGCTATGCTCAATCGATCACGAAAGCTTAAGGATCTAAGAATTCCGCCGTCAAATTGCCTTGAAAAGCTCACCGGTGACAGAGAAGGTCAATACTCTATCAGAATCATCGACAAATACAGGATCTGTTTCAGATGGCAGGAAAACAACGCATTTGATGTGGAAATAGTCGATTATCATTAAGGTCATCCACAGGGCTTGACAAGTTATAGTATATCCGTATACTATATAATAGGAGGTAAAATGGCTTATTCTGATTATGTACCTAACATAGGCGAGGTCTTAGATTTGGAGTTTCTCAAACCCTTGAATATCAGCCAAAATGCCCTTGCAAAAGCCCTTGGCATACCTCAAAACCGCATCAGTGAAATTATTAACGGAAAGAGGGGTATTTCGGCAGATACAGATCTGCGTCTATGTAAATATTTTGGATTAAGTGACGGGTTTTTCGCTGGCATGCAAATGGATTTTGAAAGGATAACTGCCAAGCGTAAGTTGCAAAATGAACTAAAGAAAATAACACCTTTAAAAACGGTAACGGCATAATGGCGGTAGAGGGATTATCCTCCTGCAGATTGACGGTGTAGATAAGGCGATTGATACGGCGGTGTATGTTTTGAATGGAAACAATACGACAATGCTATGAAACCCTTCATACTCAGGATATATATGAATGTGTATCATTTGCTGAAGATATTCTTAAAAGGAAAAAAGTATGATGCTTTTTCACGGCTCGAATCAGGAATTTGACTGCGTCGATTTATCAAAGTCCAAAGATAAGCGGGACTTTGGCAAAGGATTCTATATAACAACAATCAAAGAACAAACCTTGCAATGGGGTTATAATATTTTTAATAGTTTTGGCGGAAATGGTGTTTTCCTCTATATGAATTTGAAAATTTATCTTCCAGCGGCGCCTTGCACACAATGGGTTGTCTAGCCATTGCGAAAAACATACAATCGCTTATAGAGGAGAAGGAGAACAATTATGAATAACAAATATATGTGCTACTGCGGCTTATGCTGTGAAAATTGTTCAGTCAAGGTAAAAATAGAACCAGCTGCGAAAACTCTGCATGAAGAAATGAAAAAAGGCGGTTTTGAAGAGGTAATACAGATGATTCCTGGCGGCGATAATTTTTGGTCGTTTTTAAAAAGTATGGTTAATCCGGGTATTTGTGTTTCATGCAGGGAAGGAGGCGGAAATCCAGGATGTGCTGTCAGAATTTGCGCAAAGGAAAAAAATATTGAAATATGTGCATTGTGTGAACAATATCCATGTGATAAATTTTCGGCATTTTTTGAGGGCTACCCTGTATTGAAGAATGACAACTTGCTGCTCAGGGAAAAAGGCATGGAGGCTTGGTCAATCTTGCAGGATGAACGGAAAAAAAATGGGTTTACGTATCGGGATTAAACAATTATAAATTTTCTTAATTTTTTTTTCAGGTAAACTTCAATGTCTTTAAGAAACTCAAGGATGTTTTCCTAGACCAAAGCATCTGCGCTGGATTTTTGGGCAGCGGATGGTTTTTTCGTATTAAATTTCATTGTTGCCGTCCCCAGGATATTGTACCGCTACCATCTCTCTGCTGGGTCTAATGGGACGGTTATAATAACAGTTTTCATTTTGTCTCTCCTGCGGCATTATAAGGCCTGGAATTGGGAAAAGTTAAAGGTTTTTAAATACATAATTCGTAAATCCTGATATGAAGTTACAATTTGTCTAAACGTTTAGACGAATTTGGATAATTCCATATAGTGTTACCGTTTCTAAAAAGTGTGACCTTCTCTGATACTTGCATTTTATCATAAGATATGTTATTTTATTTGTAATAACCCTTGAATATATGATATTCTCTTGTTACAAATTTCTTCTGTTTCTAAGGATCAATTTTCCTTGGGACAATAGCAGTCTTCTTGTATCGGTATTCTAGACGGCGAAGCGTTTGAACCATTCCCTGGGCTGTACACTATATACCAAATGCTTTATATACATATTTGTATATTGGTATGTAAACTCATCTGCTATAATTTTGTATAACGGCTAGATATTCTTCGAGCCGCCGTACAGGCGGTGTAGCGTTAATTGTTTGTTATGCGACGAACGATTACTTATTTTTTCTTTTATTCGAAATCTGATTTACTTAAAATGCCTTGCTTTTATATTAAAAGCATATTAATTTAATGGTTTTATATTATTTGTGAAAGGGCCTTTTATTTTTACATATCATGTGGCATAATTGACATAGATAAGTTTTCAAGGAGGTTCTGAGGTGAAAAAAAAGACTTTAATAATTGATATTGATGATACAATAGTTAGTAGCTTTGAGTTGCCTTTCCTTAATGCTTTTCTTGGAACTAATTACACAGAAAATGACTTTAAAAACTATATAACAGAAAAGCTCACAGATGAAGCTGAAAAGAACCTTTTTTGTGATTACATATTAAGCAAAGAAACTTATGGTGATGATACTATTACTATCAAAGAAGGTGCTATAGAAGCTGTAAAACAATTAAATGAAAATTTCATTTTATATCTTTGCTCTGATTATACTTGTTGGCAAAAACCTTGGAATTCTAATAAATTTTTTATTGATAAATTTCAAATGTTAAAAAAACACTTTAACTATATTAGCCCATTTCAACATATCTTTTTAAGAGATAAACAAATTTTACATGCAGATATAATGATTGACGACAGGATTTATAACTTTGGAGAGCATATAGATCGGCGTATTTTATTTAATGCTTATCATAACAAAAATATTTCTGATGACGATCTTAATGTAAAAAAAATTACTAGAGTTAATTCTTGGAGTGAAGTCGAATTATTGCTCTTAAAATAATATTTTTATTTGGGTTCAAATATTTTTTCACTTTTCTCTTTTAATTTCATATACACTTTATGCTGACGATCAACTTGCTGTTGTTGTTTGGACAAATATGAGGAAAGAGTGCGCTTTATTGTTATTTGTTCTCCCGTATCTGTCACATAATCCAAATGCCGTGCGATGTCTAAATAATATGTCTGGGCAAATTTATCATTCAAATAAACATCACCTGGATAAAAGTGTTTATATGTCAAATAAAAATTTTTGAATGAATCAACAGCAATTTTACTATGATGCTGAGCATTTTCAAATTGATCTATTTCTTTGTAGCAATGATATCGCATATGCCCGTGC
>JGI24702J35022_10000955_pt1 | contig 18049 bp, 17 predicted proteins | sample TergutTh196P4_FD_35022 | JGI IMG/M metagenome (IMG submission 35022)
GATGATTTTCGATACTTAATTCTACTTCTGGCAATAACTTCTCTTCTTGTTGCCATTGTGGCTTTTTTCACTGTCTGCCCTCCGGATTCCTTATCCTAATCGGGCAGATTTTGGGTGCTGTTTATTTTTGATGCAACGATTCACTTTTCGGTGCTATTATTTTTGATGCAATGCGAGTAGTAGCTAAAAAGAAATTCTGGTGCTATTATTTATCACAGCGGAGAAAAATAATGCCTGGATACATGCGCCACTGTCGCCACTGCGGCAAGCTGATTCCACCCGACTCAGCCGCTTGCCCCCTCTGCGGGAAAGTGCGCCCGCTGGAACCGCCTCGCTGCCCCAAGTGCCGCTCATCCATTGAGGCGGGCTGGATGCGTTGCGCTGCCTGCGGAGCCTCACTGCGAGTGAAATGTCCAGCCTGCGGCCAGGAAACTTTCTTTGGCGATTACTGTGATTTATGCCAAGCACCGCTCACGGTGATTTGTCCCAACAAAAAGTGCCGCACCGAGCAGCCACCGGGCGAAAAATGCATCAAGTGTGACAAGAAATTAAAATAGCCATTGGCCATCGTCGCCGCAGGTATACCTGCGAGCCTTAAGCGTCAGGAGGAGTAAGTGACCTTACAGTCTTTCACGTCTAATTTTCAAGACCACAGCACCGAAGCCGGCTTCCAATTCACTTTCATATGCGACCAGTGCCAGGAAGGCTACAATACGAATTTTGTGGAGTCCAGCACATACAAGAAAGGCCGCTTCTTCAAAAACCTCGGCGGCTTCGTCGGTGCTGCCTCATCAGTAGCCGGAAACTTAGGCGGCGTTACCAGAGGGCTAGAAAAAGGCTCCAGTGTCATCGGCAACAATTTTAACGGCATGTCGCCCCAATGGCACCAGGAGCACGAAAAAGCTTTCGCCCTGGCCCAAAACGAAGCCAAGGGCCATTTCTTCCGCTGCCCACGCTGTAAGAAGTATGTCTGCGAGAACGATTGGAACGAAGAACCATCGCTCTGCATTGGGTGCGCCCCGCGCGAGTCGGTCGAGGTAGCCGCCGCCAGGGCTGACAAGATGATGCAAGACATTAAAGAAAAGGCTTCCGCCACCCAAGTGTTTACAGGCGAAATCAACGCTCGTCAGGCACTCTGCCCGCTATGCAAGAAACCAGCGGGCGAGGGCAAGTTCTGCTCCAACTGTGGGGCCTCGCTGGCCAAGCGCCGGTGTGAACATTGCGGAGCGGAAAACTCCAGCGGCTCATTCTGTTCCGAGTGCGGGCAGAAGCTAGCTTAAATCAAATCGGAAAGGACTTATCCAGAGCAACCCGCATGAACGCCAGAAAGATCCTAATCGCCGTCATCGGTGCCTCACAGGCAAGCGCCTCAGAGCTTAAGAACGCCGAGGAGGTGGGCTGCCTCATCGCCCGAAGCGGTGCGGCCTTAGTCTGCGGAGGAATGGGAGGAGTAATGGAAGCCGCCTGCAGGGGAGCCAACTCCGAAGGCGGCCTTACGGTTGGCATCTTGCCAGGCGACAGCGCTCAGGCCGCCAACGAATTTGTGGACATCCCCGTAGTCACAGGTATCGGCTTCGCACGTAACGTGGCAGTAGTTAAAAGCGCCCGGGCGGTCATCGCCGTGGGCGGGAGCTACGGCACCCTCTCCGAGATCGCCCACGCCCTCCAAGGCGGCCTTCCCGTCATCGGTCTGGGCACCTGGCAGATCTCACGCGACGGCAAACATGCAGATGGCATTGTCACGGCCCAAACTCCTGCCGAGGCGGTAAGTAAAGCTCTAGAAATGATAGGTGCGCCGTGGATAAAATAAAACGCATCCAAGCCCGCGAAGTGCTTGATTCTCGCGGCAACCCAACGGTAGCAGTAGCCATCGAAACCAATAATGGGCTCATCGGGCGAGCGATGGTGCCCTCTGGAGCCAGCACCGGTAGATACGAGGCTATGGAGCTCCGCGATGGCGATAAAGCACGCTACCAAGGATTGGGTGTACTCCAGGCCATAGAGCACGTGAATAACATCATCGGCCCATCCCTCCGAGGGATGAACGTTGCTGACCAAGACAAAATAGACCGCTACCTCAGCGAGCTGGACGGCACTGAAAACAAGTCCTACCTCGGCGCAAACGCCATCCTGGGCGTGTCATTAGCCGTGGCTCATGCCGGTGCCGCCGCCGCCGAACGGCCTCTGTACGTCTATCTCAGCCAGAACAACAATGGCGAAGAACACCTGTTACCTGTGCCACTACTCAATATCTTAAACGGCGGCAAGCACGCCTCGGATTCCACCGATTTCCAGGAGTTTATGATCGCCCCGGTCGGAGCACGGAGCTTCGCCGAAGCACTCCGCATGGCCGTTGAGGTCTATCATAGTCTCAAAGGCATCATTAAGGGGCGAGGCTTCAACACCAACGTTGGTGACGAGGGCGGTTTTGCCCCCAGCTTATCCTCCAACAAGGAAGCCTTGGAACTTATCCTGGCCGCTATTGAAAAGGCAGGTTACGCCCCGGGAGCAGACTGCTTCATCGCCCTCGACCCCGCCGCGAGCGAGTTCTACGAGGATGGTAAATATGTCCTGGCACGCGAGGGGCGGCGCCTAACCCGCCAGGAAATGGTTGAGTATTATGTTAAATGGGCTAAAGACTACCCTATCATCTCCATCGAAGACGGTATGGCCGAGGACGACTGGGAAGGTTGGCAACTACTTTGCCAACGACTCGGCGACCGGGTGCAACTTGTGGGCGACGATCTCTACGTCACCAACATCAAAAGGCTCTCCCAAGGCATCAGCCTCAAGGCCTCAAACTCCATCCTCATCAAGTTAAATCAAATCGGCACCCTTACCGAGACCATTGATGCCATCACCATGGCCCGCCAGGCTGGTTGGACAGCCGTAGTAAGCCATCGCTCCGGCGAGACTGAGGACACCACTATCGCCGACTTGGCCGTGGGACTTTCCACGGGCCAGATCAAAACCGGTGCACCTTGCCGTAGCGAACGCACTGCCAAATACAACCGCCTGCTCGCTATTGAGGCCGAAATGGCGGGGCTTGCCCGCTATGCCGGAAAGAGCGCGTTCTACAGTTTAGTAGATTAATCTGACCAGACGGATTATAGAGCTGCTCTACTTATGGGCTTTCCTGATAGCCTCAATGGGATCAATCCTGCTGGCATTGTATATCGGGAAGATACCGGATAGTACGATAACCACCACGCACACCGCAAATCCCACGAGTATAGAAATGGCGGTAAGGGCAAAGAAGTCGCTGTTGATATAGCCTGGGTATAGCCTGCGCCCCAAGGGTACAAACGCCCAAGCGAGTCCAATGGCGATGATGAATGCCGGCAAGGCAAGCTTCAGCATTTCCACGGAAGAGAGGGCCGCAATGTCTCCCCTGGTAAACCCGATGGCTTTTAAAATGCCTATCTCTTTCTTCCGAGAGCGATTCTTGAGGTAGTACAGTATGCCGAACAGGACGGCGATGATGCCGATGAAGACAGCGGTGACGATGGTCATTACCCGCTTGGTAGCAGAGAAGTCTTTCTGAACCGTTCCAATATCGGTGGCGTGATTTATCACCAAGAATGATTCCGAGACTTTCTCCAGCCGGGAGGTAAGGGCGGGAACATCTTCATAACAAAGGTCCACCTCAAGACATACACCCCACCACCATCGGTGCAAGCTGTATTTCCTGATATGGCACCTCCTTCAATTGTTAAGGTGCCGCTGCTGGACACACCGCCGCCGTTTCTACCTGACCAATTATCCAATATCACGCCGCCCATCATGGTAAAATCGCCGTAGGAATACACCCCGCCACCGCTGCTATACTCATCACCGCAATTAGCTCTATTGCCGGATATCGTGCCGCCATTCAGAACAAAGACGCCGCCGTTGTATACTCCACCCCCGGAGCCACCAACTTCATTGCCCGATATCGTCCCGCCAGTCATGGTAAAGCTTCGCTGATTAAATACCCCGCCACCATCATCAGTAGCCGCATTGTTTGATATCGTCCCGCCAGTCATGGCAAAAGTGCCATTGTTATTCACTCCCCCGCCGCTGTAAGACGCATTACAATTCCCAGATATGAAGCCGTCCTCTAGAACCAGGGTCCCGCCCCAGTTAACCTGCACACCTGGTCCATTTCGTTCGGCAGCATGAGTCACCACGATACCCGCCAGGATCAGTGTGCCTTCCATGGTTATAGTTGGAGTATCAGCAGTCTGGATCAGCTGCCAAAAATCATCCCGACTGGGTCCGGACTTTGCCGTATCGTCAGGCTTGACCCCAACAAGCACAATATTTTTGCCGTAGGGAATGCCCAAGGTTGAGCTCAGATAAATATCGGCAGTAAGCGCAATAACGTACACAGGATTGATCGGTGCCGAGACAATCGCTGAATTCAGTTCATCGGCATTGGATACCCGAACATCAATGACATCTGTGTAATCAGTGAGAGATAAAAACGCAGCCTGGGATGGCAATAATGCCATAAAAAAATTAGGCCCCGCTAAGGGCAGGGCCGGCATGATCGCCAGTACGCAAAGCAGACTCACCAAGGTTGCTCTCGCGCACCATCGAAAGCCCCTGCCAGATGAGGATTTCGTGACATTATTCATCTATGCCCCCTAGCCTGCTTATATTTTGCAGTATACCACCGCTTGTGCTTTGTTGCACCGCTTCCCCTCTCGCGCTCCCATCCGCTACAATAAGAGAGCCAGCATGAACAGAATCGGCATCACTTCCACTGTCCCCATTGAGGTCCTGCTTGCCGCCGGATACCAACCGGTAGACCTCAACAACATCTTTATCGGCGACCCCCAACCCGAGCGCCTGGTGAGGATAGCCGAGCGCCGAGGGTTCCCATTAAACTCCTGCACCTGGATCAAGGGCATCTACGGCGTAGTCAGAGAGCAACAGACCGGCACCGTACTGGGCATAACCTCAGGCGATTGCTCCAACACCCTCATGTTGCTGGAGGTACTATCCCTGCACGGGGTGCAAACCATTCCCTTCGCCTATCCCTCCGCGCCGAATACGGCGGAGATGGCCCAAGAGCTTGCCGCGTTGGCAATGCACTTCGGCACGAGCATTGAGGCTGCAGAAAAGGTTAGGGAGGAACTTCAGCCTTGCCGCCAGCTCTTGGCCGAACTTGACCGCCTGAGCTGGCAGGAAAACAGGGTGAGCGGCTTCGAAAACCACTACTGGCTTGTTTCGGCCTCAGATTTTAACGGCAACCCCCAGCGCTTCTGCGCCGAATTGCAAGATGCCCTCAAGACCATCCAAAAACGCCCGCCTTACCCCCCCGACATGCTGCGGGTTGCTTTCTGTGGCGTGCCTGCCGTATACGGAAAAGAACTCTACGCTTTCCTGGAAGAAAAAGGAGCACGGGTGATCTTCAATGAGGTGCAGCGCCAGTTCGCCATGACCACCCCTAGCACAGATCTTGCAGCGCAATACACCAACTATACCTACCCTTACGCCACCGACACCCGCCTTGCTGATATCGACACCGAATGTGCCAAGCGCAGGGTAGATGGTGTCATCCACTACGTGCAGGCCTTCTGCCATCGCGCCATCGGCGACATCGTTTTCCGTAGTCGATTATCCCTGCCTGTACTCACGATTGAGGGCAATGCCGATTTCGGCCTCACCCAACATCTGAAAACACGACTGGAAGCCTTCCTGGACATACTGGCGCAGATAAAGCTAAAATCACAGACGAGAAAATGATTGCCGCAAGGAAGGTGCCTTATGGCTTCACACCTAGAACTCGTTAATCATTTATGCGCACAATTAGGGGACGCGGGAACCATCACCTATAAAAAAATGTTCGGTGAATATGGACTCTATTGCGACGGTAAGTTTTTCGCATGTGTATGCGATGACCAGTTTTTTGTGAAAATAACGCAGGCTGGTCGAGAATTTATGCCCGAATGCCATATTGCGCCAGCATATGAGGGCGGAGGTCCTTATTTTCAAATCGAGGAAGTGGACGATAAAAGTCTTTTAGCTCAGCTCGCCAAACTAACTTGTGCTGAACTGCCCTCACCCAAACCCAAAAAGAAGAAAGTGCCATAGAATCACCCATACAAGGGTCAATTTCAACGCAATAAAATAAAAGGAGCTGAACATGGCCACCAAAATCGGTATCAACGGCTTCGGACGCATCGGGCGCCTCACCCTGCGCACCATCAATCAATACCACCGGGAAAGGCTGGAAGTAGTCGCCGTAAATGACCTCACCGATGCCCAGACCAACGCCCATCTTTTTAAATGGGATACCACCTATGGGCGATATCCCGGCGCTATTGAGGCAAGGGACGGCGCACTGATCGTGGACGGCTGCAATATCAAGGTCATTGCGGAGAAAGATCCTGCCAACATCCCCTGGAAAGAACTGGGGGTAGATGTTGTCATTGAATCCACCGGACTTTTTACCGATGCCAACAAGGCTAAGGCACATTTTGCCGGCGGTGCTAAAAAAATCATCATCTCTGCCCCCGCCAAAAACGAAGATATCACCCTTGTATTGGGCGTGAACCAAGACAAGTACGACCCAACAAAGCACCATATCATCTCTAACGCCTCTTGCACTACCAATGGCCTGGCACCGGTGGCCAAGGTTCTCAATGACAATTTCGGCATCCAGAAAGCCGTCATGAGCACCGTGCACGCCTACACTAACGACCAGCGCTTGCAGGATATGTTCCATAAGGATCTGCGCCGCGCCCGCGCTGCCTGCGAAAACATCGTACCTACCTCCACCGGAGCCGCCCATGCCATCGGATTGGTGCTGCCAGAGCTTAGCGGCAAAATGCATGGCATCGCATTCCGCATACCCACCGCCACCGTCTCCCTCATTGATTTGGTAGCCGTGGTGAATTGCGACGTAACGAAAGACGAGATCAACGCCGCTTTTAAGACTGCCTCCGAAGGCGCCCTAAAGGGCATCTTGGAATACGTCACCGAGGATCTGGTCTCAAACGACTTCAAGGGCACCACTTTCAGCGCCTGCTTTGATGCCCCATCCACCATAGTTATTGGCGGCAATCTAATCAAGGTGCTCACTTGGTATGACAACGAATGGGGCTATGCCTGTCGCTTGGCCGACCTCGCAGCCTTCGTAGCTCAAAAAGGCCTGTAACCCAAGTGCCGGCGGTGGTTGACACAGCCACACCTGCGGGTTAGAATGGTGTAATTTTGGAATACTTGGGCGGGGCACCAGCAACTCTGGGGCCCAATCTTTAAGGAGACAGAGAGGAAGTCATGAAGCTAGTTGTCATCGGTTTAGGTCAAGCCGGCAGCCGCGTTGCCGATGAGTTCGCCCGCCTTAACAAGCGCGCCTTGAGTGAGCGAGGTGTCGAGATTTGCCCCGGGGTCTTCGCTGTCAACACCGATGCCGCTGACCTGAGCGGACTCACCACCATCAAGCCCGATTACCAGCACCGCATCCTCATCGGAGGACGGCGCACCGGCGGCCACGGGGTAGGCAAGATTAACGAGCTAGGCGCCGAGATTGCCCGCGAGGATGCCGACAAGGTGGTGGATGCCCTACGCGCCACCAAGCGTTTTTACGAGACCGACGGCTTCCTGCTGATCGGCTCCGCCGGCGGCGGCACCGGTTCCGGATCGCTCCCTATAATGATAAAACATGTCAAGGAACGCTATGCGGACAAACCGGTCTACGCCGTAGCTATCCTGCCCTTTGAGCACGAAGAACAGAACGAGGAACGGGCTGTCTACAACACCGCCGTCTGCCTCAAGTCGACCTATTCCGTAGCCGATGCTGTTTTCCTCATCGATAACCAGCGCTACGTACGCAAGGACTACTCTCTCCGCTATAACCTTAACAAGATTAACAGCCTCATCGTTGAGCCATTCTACAATCTCATGTGCGCCGGCGAGGAAAAGAAAGCCAGCAAGGTTGGAGCCAAAACCGTAGACGCCGGTGATATCATTCAGACCCTATCCGGGTGGACAGCTCTGGGCTGGGGGCAGTCCCGCCTTAAGATGCAGATCAACCTTGGCTCCCAGGATTTCCGCTCCAAGAGCGCCGAAACCAACAAAGGTATCCAATCCATGGATGCCGCCATCGCCGAGCTTTCCACCAGATGCAACCCCAAAGATGCCGGGCGTGCCCTGTACATCATAACCGCCCCCGCCAAAGAGATAAACATGGATTTGGTAAAGGAGCTTACCGACTGGCTTAAGACATTAGCTCCCAACGCCGTCATCAGAAACGGAGACTATCCCGTGGGTCGCACCCTAGAGATTACACTGCTTATCTCCGAACTTTCGGACGTGGAGCGCGTACGCGAGTTCTACAACCGCTCCACCGAACTTGTGCCCATCATCAAGCAGCGCCAAGAAGAGGCCCGCGTCAAGCTCCAGTCCATCGACGAGTGCGGCAAGGATATCCCAACCGTATTCTAAAGATTGCCGGCAACGAAGTTCTAGCTCAAAACAAGTGGTATTCGCCAACACGCCGAGTACCACTTGTTTGTACGTTTTCAAGAATGGCGCATTATAGATGATGGTTATAGATTCGATGCGGTGTTCAGCATATCCCAAGTTAGGCCGACGGACGCAGCATCGATTCGGTGCGTCAATATACCTTGGGTCACTGCCGATTGGCTCTGCTTTTTCTCATACTCCATCGCACGCACGCCCTTTTCTCCAAATGGTAGGCTCAGGTCAATTTACGCAGCCTAACTTTTACAGTTACGAGGAATCATCTATAATGGGCGTAGCACAATTTCCCAATTCGCAACACTGCTATGGCTTTCTACCGTAAATGGCGTCCCCAAACCCTAAGTGAGGTTGTCGGGCAAGAGCACGTCACCAAGACCCTGCTTAACGCCCTTACCACAAACCGCGTTGCGCACGCTTATCTTTTCTGCGGACCGCGTGGCACGGGCAAGACCTCTACCGGCAGGATCATGGCCAAAGCCCTCAACTGCACCAAGAAAGGCACAGGCGGCAAAGGCGAACCTTGCAACAAATGCGCTATGTGCCAAGCCATCACTGAGGGCCATGCCCTGGATGTGATTGAGATAGACGCCGCCTCCCATACCAGTGTAGACGATGTGCGTCAGCTCATTGAACGAATAAACTATGCCCCAGCCGAAGCTAAGTATAAAGTCTATATCATTGATGAAGTCCACCAGATCAGCACCAGTGCCTCCAATGCTCTTCTGAAAACTCTTGAGGAGCCGCCACCCAACATTGTCTTCATCCTGGCTACCACCGAAACCCATAAGATGCTACCCACCATCATCTCGCGCTGCCAGCGCTTCGATTTCCGCCGCCTTAGGGTGCAGGACACCGAAGAAAAGTTAAACCGAATTACCGAGGCCGAAGGCATCACCGTTGCCCCAGAGGCCCTCAGGCTCGTTGCCCGCGCCGCCAGAGGAGGACTCCGTGACGCCGAGAATTTATTAGAGCAGTTATATACTTTTTACGGCGCTAACATCACCCTCCCGCAGGTCCACGAGTTATTAGGAATGGGCGGCGGCGAGCGAGCGCGAGAGTTGCTAGGAGGTCTGGCTAAGAATGATCTTGCCCTTTCATTGCAAGTCGTAAGCCGCGCTCAGGGCGAAGGGCTGGACCTGAGGCAGCTCAACCGCGACCTAGTAAGCTACCTGCACGCCATGCTTCTTGTCAAAAGCGGTGCGGAAAAAGATACCTATCTTGAAACCGAGGAACTGTCTGAGTTAAAGGCCTTAACCCAAGATACCCCCCTGTCTCTTTTCACCAGAAGTCTCAAGCTCTTCGGCGAAGCTCAGAAAGAACTGGGCGAAAGCAGTCTGCCCATGGAACTGGCCATCATAGATGTCCTGATGCCCACCGAAAGGACGCCTCAGATACAAACCGAACCTACAAAGAGAACCCCGCCTCCCGCAGCCAAACCGCACGTCTTGGCCGGAGAGCTCACAGCCGAAGTCCCCGCCATATCTTCCGCCGCAGCCACAGAGCACCCTGCCGTAAGTCCCCAGCCGCCATCAGCGCCGAAGCCAACCCCTAAGCCTATGGCAAACGCCCCTTTTGAGCCTATCGTAGCTAGTGCATCGGGAGCAGTCCCGCTTACCAGCGACCGCCTTGAGCAGCTCAGAAACAGCTGGCGGCATATCATTGAGAATGCGCCGGACAATTTAAAGCGTTCGCCGGCCGTGGCAATCATGCGCAGTGCTGGAGTCATGCCCATTGCCATAGATAACGGGGTAGTAACGCTCTCTTTTAGGCACAATTTCCATAAGGAAAAGATCGAAGAAATCGAGAACCGGCGGGTGGCAGCCAATTTGATCAGCCAGTTCTTAGGCCAACCCTGCCAGGTAAAGTGCATCTACGAACCGGCGGAAAACCATCTTGTGCGCGAAGCACAGAAGCTTGGCGCACAAGTCATCGACATTGAAGAAAAAATACCAACGGAGGAATAATGGACCTTAGCACCATGAAACAAGCCCTGGAGCTCCGCTCAAAGCTGGAAAAAGCCAAAAAGGAGCTTGGCAAGATGTCGGTTGAGGCCGACTCCGGACGAGGCGCAGTCAAGGTCGTCGCCAGTGGAGACCAGAAGATCCTCTCTATTAAGATCGCCCCAGAGGCTGTGAATCCTGCCAAGGTCGGCGATCTGGAGAAACTGGTCCTCAAGGCAACGAATGAGGCTCTGGAAAAATCCCTTAAGATGGCCGCGTCCGAGATGAAGAAGCTCACCGGCGATCTCAATATTCCGGGACTTTCGTAAACCCTAAGATAACGATACATATACCAGGGCAGCCGTACGGCTTGCTGCCGATCACGACTCGTCGTTGTCTCAGCTTATTTCTAGAGATTTTCAGGAGCGATATGGCCGACAAAACCATCCCCCAGGCTACCGAAGCCGTCAACCGGCTGGCACAGGAGCTGGGTCGCCTGCCAGGCATCGGTCCCAAGAGTGCCCAGCGCCTCACCTACTACTTATTGCGCGCTCCGGCCGAGCAAATACGTAACTTGGCTGATGCCCTCACAGCCCTCAAGGCACGCACCCATCTCTGCCCTTCTTGTTGCAACATTACCGATGCCGACCTCTGTCCCATCTGCGCCTCACGGAGAGGAGCTGATACGGTGTTGGTGGTTGAGCAGCCCCAAGATATCCTAGCCATTGAGCACGCCGGTACCTATAAAGGCGGTTACCACGTGTTGCATGGTGCCATCTCTCCCAGCGAGGGCGTGGGTAGCGACAATATCCGCTTAAGAGAGCTTACCGACCGCCTCTTGACAGGCAACATCAAAGAGGTCATCATCGGCACCAACCCCAATATTGAAGGCGAGACTACCGCCATGTATTTAAAGCGGGTCATCACTCCGATGGGGATCAAGGTCACCCGCCTGGCCCGCGGTCTACCGTTCGGCACCGAGCTGGAATATGCCGACGACATGACCCTTTCCAGCGCCGTAACCGGAAGGCAGGAGTTCTAAAGAGCCTAGCTCTGTTCTTATAAGTCCGCTGTAGACCACGCTAAGTTACACTCAAGAAATGACTCACCGCAAGCGCTCCATCAAATCTGGCCTGCCGCCGGGCTCCTTGATACATATCGGCGAAGACCAAAACGCTGATGGGTGCATCACCGTCATCGACTACGCGCCTGCTGAATTCACCGAAAAGACTTTCACGCATGTTGAAGAATGCTTTACCTATCGCGATAAAGCCTCCACCACCTGGATCAACGTGGATGGGCTGCACAAAACAGAAGTCATCGGCAAACTTGGCACCCACTTTGGCTTGCATCCTCTAATCCAGGAGGACATTCTCAACACCGAGCAACGCCCCAAGACCGAAGACTATGGAAGCTACCTTTACATCATCCTGCGCATGCTCGCCTATGACCAAAAAAACCGAGGCATCACCAGCAAACAAGTCAGCCTAGTGCTGGGACAAGGTTTCGTCATCTCCTTCCAGGAAGCGCAGGATACTACTTGGAACCCGGTGCGAGAGCGCATTCGGAACAACAAAGGCCTTACTCGCAAAATCGGGGCCGACTACTTAGCTTATTCTCTCATGGATGCTATTGTGGATAATTACTTCGCCATGATGGAGAAGCTAGGCGAATACGTGGAAGACGTGGAGGATGAGTTGATAACCGCCCCCTCCGAAGCAACGCTGAAAACCGTCCGCGATTTAAAGCGCGAGATGATCACCATCCGCAAAGCCGTCTGGCCGCTCAGAGATATGGTTCGCGTACTGCAAGATACCGACAATCCGCTTATCACCCCAACTACAAAGATCTATCTGCGCGATATATATGACCACGCCATCCAGGTCATAGACAACATTGAAAGCACCCGCGAAATTATTTCCGGCATGCTGGATGTCTATTTTTCCAGCGCCTCCAACCGCCTCAACGAGATAGTCAAGGTGCTCACCATACTTTCTGCCATCTTCATTCCGCTGACTTTCATCGCCGGGGTGTATGGCATGAACTTCGATTTTATGCCCGAGCTGAACCAGCCCTATGGATATCCTATCGTGCTGGTATTTATGGCTATGATTGCCGCCGGGCTCATTATCTATTTCAAACATAAGAAATGGTTTTAGGACTTGCCCAATCCCCGATGAAACCCAAGATACAGCAGCCGGGTGGTCTCATGGAATTTTTCTGTCTGCTTTCGGCGAGTGGTTTTACAGTGTTCGCTAATCTAACGAGAGCCAAGGTTTTCACGGCCAATCCACGGCAGTTTTAAGCACAAGCAGAGAAAGAACGCTTGTTTTTTCCAAACTTCCAGCGTACAATAGCGAGCGCATATATCGGAAAATATCAATATAAAGGAGAGCAAAACTTATGAAGCACAGCGCCTTACAAAAATATCTGGCCGAATTTATTGGCACAGCGATTCTTGTTTTTGTAGGTTGCGGCAGTGCCGTGGCTTTGGGGATCGCTCCTGCAGGCGGCCACCTGGCCGTTGCCTTGGCTTTTGGCCTGGCTATTGTGGCCACAGCCTATGTCATAGGTGGAATCTCAGGTTGCCATATTAACCCCGCCGTCTCTCTAGCTATGCTCATCCTAAAAAAACTGAACGCGAAGGACTTTATTGGGTTCGTCATCTCTCAGATCATGGGTGCGTTACTTGGAGCTGGCTTGCTTAAAGCCGTTGTGGGCTTTGGCATCACGGATCAAACTGGCGCACTTGGCTCCAACGGCGTTGCTGCCGTAGGCATTGGCGGCGCTGTTCTGGTTGAGGTTATCCTAACCTTTATCTTTATCTTCACCATCCTGGGCGTCACTTCCGATGACAAGAAGAGCGGCGTAGCTGGCATCGTTATCGGTTTGACTTTGGCCTTTGTCCACATTATTGGCATTCCTCTTACCGGCACTTCGGTAAACCCTGCGCGCAGTATCGGCCCCGCCATCTTTGCCGGCGGCGATGCTCTCACTGATCTATGGGTGTTTATACTTGCGCCCTTGGCCGGAGCCGGAATTGCAGCTCTGGCGTTTCATCTCCTGAACGGGAAAAAATCCAAAGCCTAGGGTCAAGTTGCCATCATTATGAACAGACAGGGGAAGGGAATGCCCCCCTGTCTGTTCTTGCAAAATGTTATAACCGCAATTAATGATGGCAACTATGCCAGAGCGCACATACACTTTGAGAAGCGCCGAAAATCATAAGCCTCACTGCTATATGCGGCGTGAGCAACCTGGTCTTGCTTAGCGCATATATATGCAAACCGGCTTATTTTTAAATCCCCTACGTTACCGCATCCCGTTTCCCATAAAAGACTACTCCGCCGACGACCAGGACTGCGGCCAATGATGTCAAGGCAGCAAGCATAGCAAGGTTCACATGGTCAACAGGAAGCTGCGGGACATATCCAAAAGGAGTGATCCTATCAAGCCAACCGGGCAAAAGATTCGGCAGGCGCCCGATAAAGATTGCAAAAAAGGTGAATCCGTAGTATCCCCAGATCGCCGCCGTCGCTTTTGGGGCCAGCCCGATAAGCAAAACTGCCGCGCCAAGCATCACCCACATCGCCGGCAGGTAGACCAAGGTGGCTTTCATCAGATAACCAAGCGTAAGAGTGCCCGGATCTGGCAAAACAGCTACGGCCGACGCGTAGAGCCCAACGGCAATGGCACACTGCACGAGAACGCTGGCCACCAATGCCAGCACCACATAACCCAACAGATATCTCCGGCGGGATACGGCCCGAGACAGCACATGTTCCGCGTAGCCATCCCTCTCCTCGCTCCGTAGCTTCAGAATCGTTATCAAAACCACCGCCAGCGCCATAAGTGATGTTAGGGAGATAACCATGGAAACAAACATTTGGGCTGTCGTATAGTTAGGATCTGTGCCGACGATCTGCATATACCAATCACTACTGGTCACGAAACTCTCAATATCCCCCAGAATCGCACCATAAGAGGCTCCCAAAAGAAATATGCCCAGGCTGCACAGGGCAATGGTATTTTGCGACAACCGGAACGTCAATCCGAACGCCGAGCGCAGAGAAGACGAGGCCTCTCGCCGCCCTGGCTTAGCAGAGATAAAGCCCTGCCCCATGTCACGTCTCGCATTTAGAGTATAGGCCACCGCAACCACCGCAGACGTCTCAAGCAACAGCACTAAAACCGGCCACCAATAATTCTCCACATATATCTGCGCCCGTTGAATGAGTCCCATCGGACTTATAAGCGACAATGCCTCACTGCTCATATCTCCGGCGGCACGCATCAGGTAAAAAAGACCCAACGCCGCCAGCGAGAACATGACAGCGGTGCGCGCAGAGGCAAAGACCTGCGAAAACAAAGCCGCGACCGCCGCAAAAAACAGTCCTGAGACCCCTACCGCCACCCCATACAGCATGGAATCGGTAAACCCCATGCTATCAATACCCATCACAGCAATGCCAAGCCCCGTCAGCAGGGCAAGGGCGCTGTTTACGATAACAGCCGTGATCATGGCGGCATTAAGGTTGGCCAAGCGCCCCGTTGGCGCTGAGCGCACAATTTCAGTGCGCCCTCGCTCTTCGTCAGCGCGCGTATGGCGTATCGCCAGCAAAATATTCATTACTGCGACCGCGATGATTACCCAAAGCAGCATAGCATTGCTGTACATCGCCCCTGCGGTATAGTTATCGCTGCCGTAAACGGGTCCCATAAGTGCTATCATGGCGGGATTTTTGAGGGTCTCCGCATATGCCGCTCTGGCTGCATCATCAAATAGACTGCCCAGCGCAGGCGCCAATCCCACCATGAACAGCAATAGAACAGCGAGCCAGACCGCAGACATGACACGCTCTCGGCGCAGAATCAACCTGACAAGCTTCCCAGTATTCTCAAAGTTGCCGCGCACGATCACGTCCCTCCGCGCACGTTATAATGGCGCATAAACAAATCCTCTAGCGTGGGTGGCATGCTTTCTAATTTGACCACTTTAAATCTTGAGATGTGGGCTACAACGCTACCGATCTCTGCTGAGTCCACCTGAAACGACACTCCGCCCCGTTCACTGCTGATACCGTAAACCCCCCTCATGCCCTCTAGCCCCTCTATCGGGTTTTCCGTTTCCACACTCATCGAAAATCTCGTAAGATGGCGAAGTTGGCTTAGCGTCCCTGTCTCAACAAGCTTACCATCACGAATGATGCCTACCCTATCGCAAAGTCGCTCCACCTCGGAGAGGATGTGACTAGAAAGGAAAATGCCCTTGCCGTTGTTTTTTTGCTCCAGTACATATTCCTGAAAAACCTGACCCATAATCGGATCTAGTCCGCTGGTCGGTTCGTCCAGAATATACAAATCGGCATCGGAGGCGAATGCGGCGACAAGGGCAACTTTTTGTCTGTTGCCCTTAGAATATGAGCGGCATTTTTTAGACGGGTCAAGATCGAACATTTTAAGCAGTTTTTCCCGGCGGGTCCTATCAAGCTTGCCCCGCAGGCTGACAAATAGGTCAATGACCTCGCCGCCTGTCAGGTTCGGCCATAAGCTGACGTCGCCGGGAACATATGCAACGCGCTTATGTATTTCAACCGCATCTTTCCAGGCATCCATTCCGAAAACCTGCGCGCTTCCCTCCGATGCCTGGATAATACCCAGCAGCACACGAATGGTGGTCGTCTTGCCAGCCCCGTTTGGGCCGATGTAGCCAAATACCTCCCCCTCATTTACCTTAAGGTCAATGCCATTAAGAGCAGTAAATCTGCCAAATCTCTTAGTCAGCTTAACGGTTTCCAGGCTTAATGCAGGCATACGACCCCTCCAAAAAACTCTACACATCATTCTAGCGCATATAAATCATTATTCCCATCGCTTGTTAACGCCAACCTTGTCAACAGCATGCCCCCTATGGCCGGGCACTGCGCATACAATAGTCGTGATGCTATACTATCCACAGCAAGCCATCAGATAAAAATACCATGTCTAAGCCGCACACCTTTCAGACGCCCGCCGTAATTATCAAGAAGACACGCCTAGGGGAGGCCGATGTCATCTTTACTCTATACACACCGCATCTAGGCAAAATACAGGGTATCGCCAAATCGGTGCGGAAGACCGCCAGCCGTTTGGCAGGTCACCTGGAGCTTCTCACTTATTCACAGGTGACTCTCGCCCGCGGTAAAAACCTTGATACTATCATCGGTAGCCAGACCATCAATTCTTTCTTGCCACTCAAAAGCAATCTTGAGCTTATTTCATGCGGTCTCTATTTATTGGAGCTGATAAACCAATTCACGCCTGACGAGACTTCGGATCCAGGTCTATTTGATCTTGTGCTAACCTCGCTCGAACACCTCGCGCGCGGGGCCGATTGCCAAATGCTCCTGCGTCACTTTGAGATGAGGCTCCTCCGTCACGCCGGCTACCACCCCGAGCTTGCTCACTGCGTCGCCTGCCAAAAGCCATTGGAGGAAAGAGGGGCCGCCCTCTTCGCCCTCAGTGCAGGAGGCCTCATATGCATTAATTGCAACCAGGCAAAAGGACATCGCGGATACGGGCTTTCGCCCAACGCTCTACACCTCATGCGCCTATTACAGGCAGGGGAATGGCAGGATATCGACCAAATAGTAGTTGATGACACGCCGCTGCGCGAGGTCCAGAGATTGATGCAAAGCTATATCCGCTCCATCCTGGAGCGTGACATCCGCTCTGCCGCTTGGCTGGTCACCATTGAACAAAGTTCGATTTACGCACAGCGGTGAATAGCGAATCGGCCAGGGAAGCCTTAACCCGTTATGAGTCAGATGGCATTATGAAATGAGTATCGATGGCTACATGTAATAGTGCCGCCTGTTTTGCCTGCCGTGCTCTATCGTTGCCCCCCAGTCCACGCCCGCAACCAGACGAATAAGCACTTACGCCGCTCTAATCCCCACCATTTGTGTTGCGGGATACAAATTACCTATAATAGCCTCAAACTATGTCATCAGCAGAAAACCGCATCCCCCAACCAAGAATAGGCAAACTCCGTAGCCTTATAGACCGCGGTATCGACCCCTATCCCGCCCATTTACACCGCTCTCAAACCAACGCCGAGGCCGTAGCACTTCTCGCTAAGCAGGAAGAGGAGCAGACCCCGCCGGCGGAAGTAGCGGTCGCGGGACGCATCACAGCCATACGCGGTATGGGCAAGCTCGCTTTTATAGATATCCTCGACGGCTCGGGCAAGCTCCAACTTTATGTCAATAAATCCAAACTGAACGAAGCCTCCGCCGAGCTTCTCGGCGACTTGGACATCGGCGACTTTGTAGGCGCGGCTGGCACCATGGTCCGCACACGCACCCTTGAACCCAGCGTGGATGCCCAAGCGCTTACCATCCTCGCCAAATCTCTCAGACCCCTGCCGGAAAAGTGGCATGGCCTGCAGGACACCGAGAAGCGCTACCGCCAACGTTACTTGGATCTCATCGCCAACCCCGAGGCGCGCGAGGTCTTCCGCCGCCGGAGTCGCATCGTCTCAGCTTTGCGGCATTTCTTGGATGAACGGGGCTTCCTGGAGGTAGAAACCCCCGTACTCCAGCCATCAGCCGGAGGAGCACTGGCGCGGCCGTTTATCACCCACCACAACGCCC
>JGI24702J35022_10000956_pt1 | contig 18036 bp, 13 predicted proteins | sample TergutTh196P4_FD_35022 | JGI IMG/M metagenome (IMG submission 35022)
TTTGAAACTTACAGGAGATATGGTTACTTTTGGTTCTCTGTAACCAAAATAGACTAATAGCCCAACTCCTGCAATAATTGCGAACACAAATATTTTAGTAAACCATCCCATTTATTTTTCCTTATTTATGTTTCAAATACTAATTGTATCATATAATACATTCTATAGAGACGGAATTGTAAAACGATACAAAAAGACAAAAATTTTCAATTCTCAACTTTCAATTCTCAATTCTTAATTCTTAATTCTTAATTCCTAATTCTTAATTCCTAATTCTTAATTCCTAATTCTTAATTCCTAATTCTTATATATCCCATTCCCAAAAACGCCATACTCCCTTTTTTATAGGAACATTGATGTAAATATTCGGGTTTATTGATTTTAATTCTTCAATAAATTCTTGCTCTCTGACAGGTGAAACGTTTATATAAGAGTATTTTATCTCTATAGCAAACTGGAGACGCAATTTCTTAAAAGAAGCGGTAGTATTGGTCGGGATATCAAACAGATAGTATGACCGAGTAATAGAAGCGATATCTGTTATTTTTAACTTACAAGTGGGAATGAACCAAATTTTCAGATACAATATATCCTCNGAAATGACATAGNGTATTCCACAAAACAATAAAACAATAAACAANAAAGTACCACCCATAATGTATATAATGTATAAACCCGGGATTATCATGTGTTTAATCAATGGCAGGGTANATGGAATAAATATCGCTAATATAAAACCGATAAGCAAGACNCTGATGCGTGATCTGAATACTTTATGTTTCATAATGACTTGTTTTTAAAATGACCCATTTAAACTTTTTTTTAACAAAATTAATAAATATTTTTGTATATGTAAAATTGTTTTATTATTTTCGCACAATAAATGTAATACTTAAAAATATGAAAATAAAAATTANTCTATTAATTGGAATCCTCGGAATCTGTTTTTCGATGAAAATATCGGCTGAAACANCCCAATTTATGGCAGGAGTCGCCAAAGTGAATATCACACCAACGCCGGAGCAGCAAGGGCAAGGAACAGTCGTGGATTCGTTGTATGCTCAATGTCTTATACTCGAAGCGGACGGTGTTCGAATAGCGTTTATCTCGTTGGATTTAGGAGGCTATACTAATAGTGATGGTTTATCCATACTAAAACAGAGACANCGGTTAAATGAACTTTATTTTTGCCCTTCGCATACCCATACCGCTAGGGCNAGCGATATGCAGTGGCTGAACAACAAGTTGATAGAACTTGTTGATAAAGCGGCTAACAATATGTTCGAGGCAAGGATTTCAGGTGGACATAAACCAATTATGCCATTAGCAACAAATCGTTTAATTGTTCGCAGTAATGGTCGTGCACGCGAATATTGGTTTGAGGACGAACTAATCAAGTACGAAAATCCTGACCGATTAATGTTCGGACCGATAGACTCGTCAATTGGAGTGATACGCATAGATGATATAAACGGAAAACCGCGCGGCATCTTGTTAAATTATGCCTGCCACCCGGATGCATTGGTTGCAGTTCGATCTATAATATCAGGTGATTACCCCGGCTATGCAAAGCGATTCGTAGAAGCAGCATTTAACAATGAGGTAATTTGTCTTTTTGTGCAAGGTGGCGCAGGTGATCAGGGGTCCTTGTTTAAAAAACCTACCGATGGAACTGAACTTAAAAACTACATTGATATGGTAAAGCGAAAAGGAGAATTACTTGCGAGGGAAACCGTATCATTTGCAAAAGAACTGTCTCCTAATCTAAATGATGAACAGGGTATATTATTGACGACTGATTCACTTAACTTAAAAAACAGATATGATGACGATGTTGCGACGATTCATTTTTCAACAATACTGATTAACAATAGATTTGCTATAGCAACATTTCCGGGCGAGCCTTTTATCAAATTTCAAATTGACTGGAAAAGAGATATGAGTCCTCATACTATTCCTTTCTTCTTCGGCTACACTTGGAACGGGGGACAGTGGCCTACTTATGTGCCGGATATTCGTAAAGCAGCATTAGGAGGATATGGAGCCGACTTTGGACCTGTCAGAGCGCCGGGAAGCGGAGAAGCCGTAATGGCACGTCATCTGTTAAATTATTACACAATGACGGGTTTGATGCGGACAAAGTCGCCGACATCGCCTTGACGATATGCCAAATTTGAGTTAACATAACATTAGGATTTACTCATGCTGTTCTTCCTATAAAAAAACCAAAACAAAATAAGGGATGAAACCATATACGAACTTGTATTCACAATGCAAGCCCCCGGTATATGCAATGCCGGAATAAGCCAAATTGACAATCCCACTGTGAATACGATTCCGATTGACGATTTCAAAATCAAAATTTTGGTTTTACCAATAGCCGAAAAATAATTTCCATATACATTGGATACCGCTATGGCTAATATTCCCGGAGAAAGGAGTAAAACCACCTGTTTTACTCCTTCAAATCCTTCTCCAAATACAAATGAAAATACTTGCCCGGGTAAACATAATATGAATACCAAGCAAATCAAAGTAATAAAAAAACTGTATTTAGACGTAGTCTTGGTTTCTTCCCGTGAATCTTTCGTATCGCCTTGTTTCACAACATTCGAGTATTGTACGAGCGAAATACTGCGGCTTACAATCCAAATGGCTTCCGATAATGTTACGCCAACAGAAAATACTCCTACAGAAGAAGTTCCTAAATAATAATTTAAGAAGTAAAAACTCAACCGGTAGTTAAAGAATTGCAAAAAACTACTCAATTCGATTTGCCAGCCAAACAAAAAAGTATCTTTTATTGCTGATTTATCCAAACGATAGGAAATATTTTTTTGTGTTTTACCGGTTAATAGTCTACAGATAATAAAAACCGGAATGTATGATGTAATCATTCCATAGAAGTAAGCAAAATAAGATTTTTCAACCCAATAATAAAACAACAACATCGCTGCAATTAGAAAAACGGGTTGAATGACCGTAATCAAATTGTAATATCCAACGCGTTGATCTCCAATAAATACGGAGGAGTGAAAAGTCGTAAACCCAATCAAAATGGCCACTATAAATAAAAGTACGGATGGGGTCGTTTGATCATAGATATGAAATACAATGCCTAAAATTACAGCTATTGCAAAGACCCATAAGTAGGCTGGTAAAATCAGTTTGGAAAGACCCGCTTTCGACAAAAAATAAGAAACGCTACTGCCTGTAAAAATATTAGTTACGCTTGATATTAATCCTAAGTTAGCTATAAACAAAGCAACCGCCCCACGCCCTTCCGTTCCCCAAAGGCGCGTAGAGAGTACCACAACAACAAAATTCAGCAGTAGAATCAGCGATTTTCCTGCCATGGTTTGTATAATATTACTTTTTAAATTGATAACGCTCATAATTCGGAAATCAATTGTATCAACCCGTCTTTGATATTATTCCAGTTGTATTTTTCATGTGCTGATTTTCGAGCCGTTTCGCAATGATTTTTGTAAAGTTCATTATCAGATAAATAATTTGAGACACATTCACAAATTGTATTCACATCTGAAGGATTCACTAAGTAACCCATTTGTTCCATTTCAGGAACGCTATGCCGTATTGCTTTTAAATTCGTATAAATCATAGGCCGGCTGCAAGCCATATAATAAAACAACTTGATGGGTAAACTTCGCGTATTTTCAAAATCATTCACTCGAAGATCGAAAAACAAATCCTGTTTTCCGATTTCTTTGCAAAAATCCATAAAAGGCAAGATTTCTTTCCTTAGTATCAGTAAGTTTTGAGGAATGTTCGATGGAACCGGATAGTCGTTTATTCCGCTGATAACAGTCAAAGTGAATTTGGTTCCGGGATGATTTTTTGCCGTTTTTATCGTTACATCCAACACTTTGTCAAAGCCTTTTTCAATTGTCATCGGTCCGGAATAAAGTAAATTACATTCTTCACTAATATTTTTTTGAGGATATATCTTTATCCAATCAATGATTGCATAATACGAAAGGTAGATGTGTTTTTTCCGGAAAAATAAAAAACGGAACGGTTTGGCTTTATAATATTCTCCGAAAATAAAAGCATCAGCAAGTAGGCCTGCATACCATGAAAGCAAAGAGAGTAGAAGTATTTTTCCTGTTTTTTTAATAAATGGAAGCCGGTATAGATTTTTTTTCGAGGGATACCATTCGGTAACATCATATACAATACGAACTTTTTTATGCTGTTTTTTATACTTCTTTGCAGCTAATATCGCTATCGGACTATCGCAAATAAGGATATCCGGATTACAGTTTGAAATGCAATTCAGTAATTTAGAGATAAGTAAGGTTTTCGGTAATCCTTTTGAATCGAAACATTGAGTATCAGGCAAGTTGCAATCATCCGTCAAAGCAGAGATTATAAAAACTTTATGTCCGGCTTGTTTCAGCGTTTCAGCAAACTGGAAATAAACCCTGTCATCCGTTGGGTAGTGGGCGATCAAGGCAAAGGCTATCTTCATTTTGTATTTCTATATAATGGGGATTACCTGTATTTTTTTAACAAAGATACGACTATTTTGGAAAAACTAAAAACTAAAAACTAAAAATTAAAAAAAAATAATAAATATCACATTTTCAATATATTACAAAAAAGCAATCATAATAAAAGAGATTTTTTATTTGATTCCGGTATATTTTGCAAGTAATTGATGTCCTATCCTGCAATAAATACATTTTTTTTGTTCGCAATATTCACGTTTAAGTTGTATCAATGCCTGAGAGTCTCCTGCATTTTGAATTTGTATTCCCGAGCGTAAAAAAAGGGTAATGATGGAATTGCTTTCCGGTTTCAAAGTTTCCAAAAAACGAATAGCGCAATCAGAGTAAGTTGCTAAATTTTTATTTTTACCGTAAGCAAAAAATACCGGAACTATGGTATTGATTATCAATAGTTGAATTGTAGATAATCCCAGATTTTTTGTTCTTTTTATTGAAGTTTTTCCGAACCGGTAATGCGTTAGCCAATAATCGGCAGGCTCGGATACAAACAGTGAATAAAATGGTTCCGGTTCTGAAAAAGCCATTACATTAGAGAATAATCCTTGTTTTTTTCGGATTATCCCCGCCAATTGAACAATTTTAATATGAGGAAAGTTGTTGGGGCGGATTCTTAAATTTCTGAAAATATGCGAATCAAGAGGATACAGTTTGTATTTTTTTCGGAGGAAAGCGTATTCTTTTTGAAGTTCCGCAAAATACGTATCTTCCGGTTCATCATCTTCTAAAAGTCCGGCTTGTCCTAAAAATAATGCTTCCACTTGCGTAACCGAATTTTGGTGTTTTCGAATAATTTTTAAAGGTAAACTTTTAGCCAACCGTTCAAAAGCATCGTTATTGATTCCGAATCCGAAATTGCGTGCTAAAGTAATATAAAACACTTCATTCCAATCGTTTTTATGTTCATGAAGTAACCGGAGTAAAGCATTGGTACGGTGTTCCAACCGTTCAACCAGCAAGGCATTTTTCCAATCATACAAGTAAACTTCCGGAATTTCAATGATTTTTTCTATACAAGGAATGGGAGCATCGTTATTTAAAAGAAATAGATAACTCATATAAATCCGCTCGGGAATTTTCATTCTCCATTGAGGAATAATACGTCCGGAGGTATCACGTATTTCGACAGCATCAATGGTTTCGGCAATATGTAAAATAACGGAATTATACGCTTTATCCTTTTCGTGTTGATGTTTATACCAATCGGAAGAAGTTGTATGGATTTCGATATTTCCTACCCAAGTTTTTTCTTCCATTCGGATCTTAGCATTAAAAAAATCCGGACCTGCATTTGAGTTATACAATCCGGGATCAATTACTTCAAAAGAAATACCTTCTTCGGTCAGCAATTCTTGGTTTTCATAAAGTTTGTGTTTCCACACATAATGTAATAAAGTTTCCATAGTTAATCGGTTTTATTTGATTTTGGTAAAATTAAAGACACAAAAATAAGTAAAAAACAGGAGAAATACAAATAATATTTTATAATTGCTATTTTATAATTTAAAAATATTTCTTATTTTTGCACAAATAATTACAAACTGTGCAAAATACTATGACTTTTATTAAACTTTATGAAAAAAGCTTTCGGGAAAACTTTGATTATCCCGCATTATCCGACTACGGAACGAATGTAAATTATACGTATAGCGCTTTAGCTAAAGAAATTGCCAAACTCCATATTCTTTATAAAGAATGTAATATAAAGGAAGGTGATAAAATTTCACTCGTCGGAAAAAACACAACGAATTGGGCCATTGTACATTTGGCAACTTTTACCTATGGGGCAATGATTGTTCCTATTCTGCAGGATTTTAATTTTAAAGATATCGGCCAAATTGTTAATCATTCGGATTCGGTGTTATTGTTTTGTTCCGATTCGATTTGGAATGCATTGGATAAAAATCAATTTCCGGAATTAAAAGGCGCTATCTCTTTGAATAATTTCCGTTTATTGTTTCAGCAGGAAGGAGAGAATATAAACCGCAGTTTATCAAGTTTAGATGCTCTATTTGATGAGCAATATCCGGAAGGTTTCGCTCCCCGCCACATCAACTACTCCAATTTACCGGACGAAGAAGTAATCGTCTTGAATTATACTTCCGGAACGACCGGGTTTAGCAAAGGCGTTATGATTATGGGGAAAAATCTATCCGGAAATATGGATTTTGCTGAAAATTCCTTTCATTTAAAACCGGGCGACCGCTTGTTGTCGTTTCTGCCTTTAGCTCATACTTATGGAATCGCTTTTGATTTCTTTTACGCTTTAACCGCCGGATGCCACGTAACGTTATTGGGAAAAACGCCTGCGCCTAAAATATTGATGAAAGCGCTCGCTGAGGTTAAACCGAGGCTAATTATTTCCGTTCCTCTTATCTTTGAAAAAATATATAAAAAAATGATTATTCCCTTATTAGGAAAGAAACCCATCAAGTTGGCGCTTCGTATTTCTTTATTGGATAAACAAATATATGCAAAAATTCGTAAAAAACTAATGAAAACGATGGGTGGAAAAATATTACAGGTGATTATCGGAGGCGCTGCTTTCAACAACGAAGCCGAAGATTTCCTGCTCAAAATCAAATTCCCGGTTTCGGTCGGTTACGGGATGACCGAATGCGCTCCATTGATAAGTTTTTCTCTTTGTGAAGATTATACTCCTCATTCTTGCGGGAAAATTTTAAGTTGCATGCAAGTACGGATTGATTCGGAAGACCCTTACAATATTGTCGGGGAAATTCAGGTAAGAGGACAAAATGTGATGCGGGGATATTATAAGAATGAAGAGGCAACACATGCGGTCTTTACTGATGATGGCTGGTTAAGAACGGGCGATCTTGGAGTCATAGATAAAAACAACAATATTTTTATCCGCGGTCGTTCGAAAAGTATGATTCTCAGTTCCAACGGACAAAACATTTATCCGGAAGAAATTGAATCCAAACTGAATAATCTTCCTTTTGTTTTGGAAAGCGTAGTTATTGAAAAAAATCAACGATTGATTGCATTGGTTTATCCCGATCAGGATGCGGTAGACCAGGCTGGAATATCTGTTGATGATTTGCCGGCAATTATGGAGAAAAACAAAGAGACCCTGAATAAAATAGTAGCTTCTTATGAAAGAATTGCAGAAATTCAACTTCATCCGAATGAATTTGAAAAAACGCCGAAGAAAAGTGTTAAACGTTATCTTTATACATCCGTTTGAAAATTATATTACTTTTGTAGTGTTAAGTTAATTATGATTTAACGTTTTTGCGAGCGTAGCGAAGCAATCCAATTCTATTTTATACTTTTTTATAGATTGCTTCGTCGCTTCCGCTCCTCACAATGACGAAACACCAAATTTGAGTTAACATAACAGTAATCAAAAAATTGAAAGGAAAATAACAGCGAATGATGGAGAGAATTATTATTTTAGACAGCGCCGATCCTGTCGCTTTCTTTGGAGCAAACAATTCCAACTTCCAGCTAATCAAATCTTTATTTCCCAAGTTGAGAATTGTGGCGAGAGGAAATGTTATCAAAGTAATCGGTGAAGACTTGGAGTTGGCGGGATTTGAAGACAAAATCAGGGAAATGGAGAAATATTGTTGTGATTTCAATTTATTGAATGAAGATACAATTATCAATATAACCAAAGGGAAAACCGATTCTTTCAATGCATTCCAAAAACAAAAACATTTGATTATTTACGGGATAAATGGTCGTCCGATTCAGGCAAAAACNCCTAATCAACAAAAATTAGTTAAAGCATTTGATTCACACGACCTGTTGTTTGCCATCGGACCGGCGGGTTCCGGTAAGACTTATACGGCGATTGCTTTAGCAGTCAGGGCGCTAAAGAATAAAGAAGTGCGAAAAATTATCCTCAGCCGTCCGGCGGTGGAAGCCGGCGAAAAATTAGGTTTTCTACCGGGCGATATGAAAGAAAAAATAGACCCATACCTTCAGCCTTTGTATGATGCTTTAGAAGATATGATTCCGGTAGCTAAACTGAAAGATCATATCGAAAACAAGGTAATTCAAATAGCGCCTTTAGCTTTTATGCGAGGAAGAACATTGAGCGANGCAATTATTATTCTTGATGAAGCTCAAAACACAAGTATTCAGCAGATTAAAATGTTTTTAACCCGAATGGGGATGAACGCCAAGATGATCGTCACGGGCGATATAACGCAAATTGATTTACCGCCGTCGCAAATGTCGGGACTCGTTCATGCCATGCAAGTTTTAAAACGGATTCAAGGGATAGCTCAAATCGAATTTAATAAAAAAGATATTGTCCGTCATAAATTAGTGCAACGGATTGTAGAGGCTTATGAAAAGGTGACAAGTGACAGGTGACAAAAACATATCTAAATATATGGACAAATACGGATTAATTGGCTTTCCTCTGAAACATTCTCTTTCAAAAGTTTATTTTAACAGTAAATTTGCATCGGAAGGGATTGACGCCGAATATGTCAATTTTGAAATCGCTTCTATTAAAGAATTAAAATCCATAATCAATAATAATCCGCAATTGAAAGGATTAAATGTTACCATTCCTTACAAAGAACAGGTGATCCCTTATTTAAATAAATTAAGTGAAAATGCCCATCTGATTGGCGCTGTGAATGTGATAAAAATTGACCGGAAGAAGAAAAAAATAAAACTGACCGGTTTTAATTCGGATATTATCGGATTCAAACAATCAATAGAACCTTTATTGCAACCGCATCACCGGCATGCGCTCATACTTGGTACCGGAGGTTCGGCTAAAGCCATTTTTTACGGTTTGCAGCAATTAGGACTTACCGCAACGTATGTCTCCCGTCAAAAATCGTCGGATCAAATTCTGACCTATTCCGAATTATCACAGGAAGTAATGGAAACTCATACAGTTGTAATTAATTGCACGCCGGTCGGAATGTGGCCGAAAGTGGACGATTGTCCGGCTATCCCCTATCAATTACTCACTGATAAGCATTTATTGTATGATTTATTATATAATCCTGATGAAACGCTTTTTATGAAAAAAGGAGAAGAACAAGGAGCCGGCGTAAAAAACGGATTGGAAATGCTGTTGTTGCAAGCATTCGCCGCTTGGAATTTTTGGGAAAAGTAAAAAGAATTATGAATTATGAATTATGAATTGGGAATTATATGTCATTAGAAGCTATGCGGGCAACAGAAAACCATATATCGGAACAATTAGCAAATATATATATATATAATTCTGATTAATTGATAACTGTAAATTGCGATCCGCTTCCAATCACCTTGTACGATTTTAAATAATACTTCGTTCCCGATTGTGGAGCGCCGGTTCCGGTTGCTATCATAAAAACGGCGCCACATTTCGGACAGGAGGCGGTAATGCCCGTTTTATCGGGGACAATCCGGATGTCACGATGCGCTTCCACAGGACATGCCAAATCGTATGCAAACAGATTAACCGGTTTCTCTCCCATTCCGTTTATAACCAAAACGCCTCCAAAACCCAATTTTTCAAGAGCAAATCGAGCTTGGGTAAAAGTTTTGTAACCTAAATTTGCTATCAATTCGTAATCCAAGGTTTCCAATCTTAAATCTATATTCACCGGAGCATACGGAATAGAAGTATAGTATTCTTTTTCACAGGAAAAAGCGATACAAGTGAATAATAGGAGGAATAATAGCCGTTTCATAATGATACAACGCAAAAGGCAACAAAAAAGTATAATAGATTATATGTTTAACAATAAAAAATCGCATGAATGAATTTACATTCATGCGATTTTTATTAATCAATATCAGGGTTTATTCATCGTCGCCGGAAAAGTCTTCCGTATATATGATGACCCGATATTTTACCAAAGTTCAAATTCGTCATCATCGGTAAATCCGGTACGACGATGCCCGACAATCCGATAAATTTCACCGGGATCGTCTGCAAATTCAACTTCCATGTAAATACTGTCTGTTACATGACCGGCTACAGAAAGACCTTCACCCAACAAAACTTTACCGTTCTTTACTTCAAACGGAATGTCTTCATCATATAAATTTGTCGTTTGTTTACCACCTGTATTAAAAGTAAGGTTAGCTACATCACAAATTACTTTCCCTTTGAAAGGCCATAACGCATCTCCGTCATCAAGAAACAATTCATTGTTGTTGGCAGCCGTATTATAAGTAGTCATCAGGAAATAATCAAAACCATATAAGGATAATAGATTAACCCATTCGCCACCGTCTTCAAATTGCAATTCGCAATACCAATCTCCCGCCATTTTTTCTACCAATGTGCCACCCGGATCAAATTCTTTTTCGCATGATTGAAACGCAAAAACAGATATTGTAATAAATAATAATATATACTTTTTCATAAATTTCAAATTTTATTTACTTAATATAACATTAAACGAATAAGCCCCAACATAAACAGCGCCCCATTGAATTGTTCCGCTATCAGGATCATACGAAGCATCTTCCAAATCATCTAATCCATCTCCCCAACCATTAACATGGCTGGATAGCATTTCTATTGAATCATCTTCGTTCAAAGAAATAAATCCGGTCATAGCATAACTGGCTCCATAACCAGCACGTTTGTCATAATAACCTCCAAAGTAATCGCTTACATAAAATATTCCGGGAGCTACGCTTGAAATACTTACCGGATAACCATCATAGGGTATTATTGCGTCGTTTGCTAAAGCCAAACGATGCGAACCGGCAGCTACGGTATAAGTACCGGCAATATCGGTTGTAATAGCCGGATTATATACGGCCACTGTTCTTGTTGCTGAAGCAGAATAACCATCTACATTAATTGCCGAATAAGTAATATAATATACGCCAACAACATCAGAATCAACAGAACCGGAAACTTTCACATTACTTGATACATCCGTATCGCCTTCCGTCGCAACTACACCCGGATCATTAAATGTATCTCCTACTTTGACTAACATAGTCTTATCGCCTAATATTTCGAAATTGACAAAATAGGTAATTTTCGAAGTGTCTTCCGTTGTGATATCTTTACAGCCTACGAAAATAACCAAGCCGTAAAGCAGGAATAAACTATAAATTATCTTTTTCATATTTTTAATTTTTTAATTATTATTTATTCCACCACATTTTGTCCGTTAATCTCTTTTGTGGAGGAGTATTCAAATTATACTTCATCGCCGATTCGGGATACAATACCCGTTGGGGGAAACTACCGTCTCCTAATGAGTTTCTCATAGGAGAAATTAATTGTCCCGGGGTATAAACCGTAGGATCGGCGTCAACCCGTTCTCCGGGGAAAGGAGAAATAGTCGGTACTCCTGTTCTACGAACTTCCGCCCATGATTCAACATTGTTCAACATAGCAGAACCTACCCATTTTTGCATCCAGATTAGTTCTAATTTCTGATTGGTGTTGCCTTGCCATTTCGTATTATCACCTCCGATAATTACATTAGCCCCCGACAATCCGCGAGTAGCAAAATTAGCAATAATTCCGGCTTCATAAGCAGCCTGAGCTCTCGCATCATCACTATAAAAACGCAAGTATGCTTCAGCTAAGAAGAATTGAAGTTCGCTTTGCATAAAGAAATATACCGGTTGAGTCGCCGAAACATTCGGTTCACTAAAATTGGCTCTCCTTAAAGAAGTATTCCCTACGCGAGCGCCCGGAACAATACCCGTATATTCCCCAGTTGCGGTGGCGGTTTTGAACATTACGATACGCGAATCGTTTGTTATTTTCAGATAGGATACCAAAGGATGACTTGCCGACAAATTTTGAGTATTCAAAGAAACCACATTGGTTTGATACCATGGATTCCGTTTGTTATTGTCGTCGGAAAACGCATCAAATTTTACATCACCGGTAAAAAAGCCGCCTTCATCAATCAACGATTTTATTTTAGCGCTATTATCCTGTACATTCGAAGCACGCATCAATAATTTCAATTTTAACGCTTTGGCATAAGCTATCCATTGCGATAAGTCGTTGTTGAAAATCAAATCTCCGGAAATAGGAAAAGAGGGAGGAGATAACAAGGCTTCATCCAATTCAGCCAGAATACCGGCGTAAATTTCACTTCCTTCATCCCACTGAGGCATAGGAATATTAGCTCCTTGCAAAGCTTCGGAATAAGGAGCCTGATCCATTTGATCAGCGATAATCTGGAAAATGGTTACTCGTAAAACGGTAGCTACAAATTTTTCCGATTCGGTAGACTTTTCACTATTAATAATGGAATTCAAATCTTCTAAAGAACCTGCGTAAAGACCTGAATAACTACGATCGAACAATTGACTCGCCGGATTCAGATTGTAGGTTGTTATATCATTGTATTGCATACACTCAGGGAGTTGATCAATATATTGAGCAAATATTCCGCAGTAATTATACATAACGCCTCCAATTTGCGCCGCAGCAAAACCTTCGGCTGCCGGAAGCGCTAAGAATGCATCCACATCGGCAGGATTATTCGGATCTACGTTCACATCCAACCAATCACTGCAACTGGTAAAGCTTATCGCTATAATTAAAAATAATGCTATTTTTTTCATCATTATAAACATTTAAAATTTAACCATCAAGTTGAAACCAAATTTACGGGTACCCGGATTGGCGGAAAATTCGCCAAATTTACCTTCCANGTCAACNCCGTAAGTAGAAAGTTCAGGATCAANAAACGTATTGTCCTGAGGAGTCCAAAGTAGTAGATTCGTACCAAAAGCTGAAACTTTAACTCCTTCGAGGAAAGTGTTTTTTAGCCAATTCTTAGGTAAATCCCAACCCAGAGTAACAGACCGCAGCTTGATATACGAACGATCAATTAAAACGTATTGACCCATATCGGTCGCACCTCTGTCCCAATAGCTGTAGATTTGACTGGATGCAACCGGAGTCGTATTTTCTGCCCATGCAGTAGCCTTACCTTCTGCATCACGGGCGGTAACAACTACCGAATTAGGAACAATAAATGTATTGCGGTCATTGAATGCAGTTTGGATAGCATTTCCTACAAAATAATTAATATCTTTTGTCCGGGAATACATTAACCCGCCTTGACGAATATCCACGTCTGCCGTCAAAGTAACGCTNTTATAACGGAANGCTGTAGCAAAGCCCATTTCATAATCATAATTGATACTGCCTACATATTCATAATCAGCTTTGGCTACAGGAAANCCGGCAGCATCTACTACGATGTGACCTTCAGGATCGGTTTCGGCTACTTGCGCCTTAAACATTCCCAATGGCTTCCCTTCTACTGCATCCAATGCTATGCCTGCTCCGAATGCCCAGATATTGGCAACTCCACCCAGTTCCGGAGCCAGCTGAATAACATTACTATTGTTTTTGGTATAATTCCAACTGATTTCCCAACCAAAATCACGAGTGTCAATCGGTTTAACAGTTGCTAAAAGTTCGACACCCTTGTTTCCGATTTTACCTAAGTTCATAACTTGAGATGTNTAACCGGTCGTAGCATCCATATTGACAGCCACTATTTGTTTATCGGATACCCTATCATAATAAGCTGCGTCAATAGTAAAACGTCCTTTAAAGAATTGCAAGTTGCCTCCCACTTCCAATTCCGTCGTAATTTCCGGAGTCAGACTCGGATTCGATAATTGATTCCCTTTTGTAAATGCATTTACTCCATTCAACGGAAAAGTCAGCGAACCAAAACCAAGGCTGGTGGTAGCTGCGGCATAATAGGGGTAAACAGAATATAAAGGAGCGTCGTTACCGGTTTGTCCCCAAGCTAAACGTATTTTACCAAATGATAAAATATTCTTGATTTCAGGTAGATATTCAGTAAATACAAAACTACCGGTAATACCCGGATAGAAGAAAGAATTACTTCCCTTCGGCAAGGTGGAAGACCAGTCGTTTCTTGCAGTTAAAGTCAAGTAAAACGCATTGTTATAACTTAATTCCGCTTGGGCGAATACGCCTAACAAGCGATAAATACTTTCGTATTCTGATACGGACGGTGTAGAAGAAGAATTAGCTATATTATACCAAGTAGGAATATCCAATTTGGTAACACTTGTGACCATTCTTGAATAGGTACGTTCCAAAGAGTTGAAACCTCCTACGACATTAACATTAAAATCAGAAATAGCCTTGTTATAGGTAATAAATCCTTCGTGATTCAATTCTTTACTACGAATCATTCGTTTCTGAACGATTCCATCAGGAACTGTTTGACCGTAATTAGGCGTACCTTCTGCATAAATAATTTGCGGGCGGCCAATTTTATCTTCACTATTGACGGCGTCCATACCAATACGGTATGTAAGACGGAAATCGTTCAGAAAATCGTAATCCATTTGCACTTTTCCAAATAGATTATCGCTCTTGGATTCATTTTTATAATGTTCCAATACATAGTATGGATTCGTTATTCCATAAGGTGTATAATAGTAATCCGGCGTATTGAAAGGATCATTTAAATCTTTCAAGCCGACAATACTAATATCACGCGGCATTTGATAAAGAGAGTTAATCATAGAAAAACCCTGACCGGTTGGAACAAAGTTATTCACCTGTGTAGAAAAGTTGATAGAAGTGGAAAATTTCAAATTTCCCTGTGTATGACTGCCACGCGTAGAAATTGTATTACGTGTGTAAGTATCGGCGTCGGTCGGTAAAATTCCATCTGCTTTTACTTGAGAGAAAGAAAGAAAATAATCACTCTTGTCAGTAGCGCCATTATACGAAATACTGTTGTTGTAGCGCAAGCCTATATCGAAAAAGTCTTTGATATTATTTTTCATAGGCAAAAACGGTTTCAATTTTTGGGAGTTATTGTAAATCGAACCCCATAATTGCATCGAACCGTCAAGACGCGGTCCCCAACTTCCGTTTTCAATCATTGTATAATCGCCGCTCCATCCGATTCCAAATTCATTTTGCATTTGCGGCAAACGCAGAATATCTTCGAACTGAACACCGCCGTTATATTCCAAACCCAATCCTTTTTGTTTGGAACCGCTCTTCGTTGAAATCAGAAAAACTCCATTGGCAGCCCTGCTGCCGTAAAGAGCCGTTGCCGCCGCTCCTTTCAGAATAGAGATGTTTTCAATGTCTTCCGGATTGATAGCATTCGCTCCATTCCCATAGTCATACGAGTAATTCAAGTGGTCAGTCGAAACAGTTGCCGTATTCTGAATAGGAACTCCATCTACGATGAATAAGGGTTGATTCTTTCCGGATAAAGATGAAAATCCTCTGATAGTAACTGATGTTGAAGCGCCGGGATCAGAAGAAGAGGTGTTGATTTGCACTCCTGCAATTTTTCCCGCTAAACCCGATATAACATCGGTAGACCTCGCTTGAACAATCTCATCAGAACCCACAGAAGAAGTGGAAAATCCTACTGCTTTTTCCGATCGTTTGATCCCCAAAGCCGTTACCACTACTTCGCCTAATACCTTTGTATCCGGCATAAGCCTTACTTGTACATTTGTTGTCGCTGCCACTTCCACGTCAACGTAACCAATGTATTTAACAATCAGCGTATTCACTGATACCGGAACTGAAAATGAAAAATTTCCATTTGTGTCAGTTGCCGTACCGATTGTTGCCTCATTTTTTGCAATCACAGAAGCGCCGATAACCGGATCGCCGGTCTCATCTACAACCGTACCCGTTACCTGTTTATTCTGTGCGATTGTTAATCCCATGCTTAATAAGAAGCATGTAAACAATAAAGTCAATCTTTTCATAAATTTTCCATTAAATTTAACTTATTTTCACTTATGTTTGTTTATACTAATAAACCATTTTTAATATTTGGTANTTCCTTTTTATTAAGTATTTACCTTTTTTCAATCAGAAATGGAAATGCAAAGATAAAATATTTTCTTAAATTATGCAAATTTGAATAAAAAATTTATAAAATAATATATTTTACTTTTCATTTATATGATGCATTTACATATTCACCGGATTTGATTATCTCAAAATAATCCCGTACTTTTGTGGCTCGAAGAAAAATCATCCGATGACACCTGAATATTTTGATGAAGATATAGAAAACAGCTATCTCGAAAAAGAACATTCCGATTATAAAGTTCCTGTAAATACGGAAGGCGCGCGACATGTGCTTTCCGGCATGTACCAAGAGTGGTTCTTGGATTACGCTTCTTATGTTATATTGGAACGAGCCGTTCCTCATATCAACGACGGATTGAAACCGGTGCAACGCCGGATTCTTCATACGATGCGGCGTTTGGAAGACGGTCGTTACAATAAAGTAGCCAATATCGTCGGAGAAACCATGAAGTTTCACCCGCATGGCGACGCTTCAATCGGCGATGCGCTTGTTCAATTAGGACAAAAAGATTTATTAATTGATTGTCAGGGAAATTGGGGAAATATCCTGACCGGAGACGGAGCGGCTGCGCCTCGATACATTGAAGCAAGATTATCGAAATTTGCTTTGGAAGTGGTTTTCAATCCGAAAACTACAGAATGGAAACTCTCCTACGATGGACGTAACAAAGAACCCATTACCTTGCCTGTGAAGTTTCCTCTGTTGTTGATGCAAGGGGTGGAAGGAATCGCCGTCGGACTTTCTTCGAAAATTCTTCCGCATAATTTTAATGAGTTGTTAGACGCTTCCATTGCCTATCTCAAAGGTGGATCATTTGTCTTGTATCCCGATTTTCAAACCGGAGGATATATTGATGTTGCCCGATATAACGACGGCGAACGGGGCGGTTCGGTAAAAGTCAGGGCTAAAATCAACAAAGTTGACAATAAAACATTATCGGTCACGGAGGTTCCATTCGGAAAAACCACTTCAACACTTACGGAATCCATTTTACGGGCCAATGAAAAAGGCAAGATTAAAATCCGGAAAGTTGACGATATGACTGCAAAAAATGCGGAAATTATCATTCATCTGGCGCCCGGCGTTTCGTCCGATAAAACCATTGACGCACTATATGCTTTTACCGATTGCGAAATCAGTATTTCACCGAACTGTTGCGTAATCAAAGACAACAAACCGTATTTTTTAACGGTTTCGGATGTATTAAAAGAAGTAGCGGATAATACCTTGCAATTATTGAAACTTGAACTGGAGATTCAACGCCAGGAACTTCTTGAAAGCCTTCATTTTGCCTCTTTAGAGAAAATTTTTATTGAGGAACGNATNTATAAAGACAAAGAATTTGAAAATGCAAAAGANATAGATTCCGTCTTGAATCATATTGATAAAAGGCTGGAGCCTTTTAAAGCAGACTTTATTCGTGAAGTCACCCGCGATGATTTGCTTCATTTACTCGAGATCCGGATGGGACGTATTCTTAAATTCAACAAAGATAAAGCCGATAAATTGATTGCTTCTTACCGGTCGCAAATCAAAGATATTGAAAAACATATCAAAAACATTGTAGCTTATGCCATTGATTGGTTTACTAAACTGAAAGAAAAATACGGAAAAGACTACATCCGTAAAACGGAAATTCGTAATTTTGATACTATTGAGGCAGCCAAAGTGGTGGAAGCTAACGA
>JGI24702J35022_10000957_pt1 | contig 18026 bp, 8 predicted proteins | sample TergutTh196P4_FD_35022 | JGI IMG/M metagenome (IMG submission 35022)
AGCACGGGGGCGGGCAAATCCGCCATCGCCTGGGCAAGCTTGAGCAGCAGGCGGCCCAGCGGCTCGGTGATGAAGGCCAACGCCCCGCGCAGAGGCCCGGGCAACAGGGCGGAGACGCCGCCGAGGATCATCAGGATACTCGAAAGCGGCACCTGCACCAGGTTGGCGGGCAGCACCGTGAGGGATACCCCGTTTTGTAGGCGCAGCAGCTGAATCGGCACGGTGAGCGCCAGCGCCGCGAGGGTGACGCACAGGCCCTCGTTCACGGAATTCGCAGCCTTACGCGGAAGCTTGGGCAGCGGAGCACACAATTTTTTGACCGGCGCGCAAAAGCGGCCCTGGAACAGCACGATGCCCAGCGTGGCCCCGAAGGAGAGCTCCAGCCCCACCTGCCCGGCCGAAAGGGGCGAGGCGATCATCAGCACAAGGGCCGCCAGGCCCAGGGAATTCAGGCTGTCCGCCGGTTGGGAGAACAATTCGCCCGCAAGCAGGATGAGCATCATCACGCCAGCGCGCACGCAGGGGGCCGAAAAGCCCGTGAGAGCCATGAAGAATATCACGAACGCGCCGCCCAAGAGGGCCGAGGCCTTCTGCGGGCAATTCAGGGCGCGCAGCAACCGAAATAAAGACCATGCCAGCAGCGACATGTGCAAACCGGAAACCGAAAAAATATGCGACGTGCCCGACTGCCGGAAATCCTCCTGTACGGCCCAGGAGAGGCCGCTCACATCCCCCAGCAGCATGCCGCGCAGCAGGCCCGCCACGGCGTCGGAGTAGGCGAAGTCCAGGCTGCGGGCGATTGCACGCTGCAATCGCAAAATAGGCCGCATGGGGTGGAGCGATTGCACCGGCTGTACCTCGAAGCGGTCCTCGCCGTAGCTGGAGGCGTAGGTGCCCAGCCAGATGCCCTGCGCCCTGTAGTACCCGCTCATCCCGGGGTCGTCTTCGCCCAGCATAAAAATCGTGCCGGTGAAGGTAATCTCGTCGTAGGGCTCGCAGGCGATGGCATAGGGGGAGGACAGGCGCAGTTTTAGATGCTTCGCCCTGCCATCGATGCTGAGCGTCTGTAACCTGTAGTAATACCGCCCGTACCTCGCCTCGCCATTGCTCACCACGCGCGCCTGAATGCCCAGGTTTTCGCCGGTATTCTGCAATGCGGGGTAGTAGCCGAACGCCAGCTGCCCCAACAGCAGCACGCAGGCAAAGACGATGGAGGCCAGCGCCGCCGGGAGGACACGATCGCTCCCTTTCTTCCGCAGGACAAGGCTTACGCACAGGCCCAGCGCGGCCGCGGCCAACACGGCGTACACCGCCCAGTCCGGCAGGAAAAACAGCAGCGCCAGCGCGAAAAGCATCGTGAAGCCGATGACGGCGAAGGGACGGGCCATGGCGTCAACCCATCGTCAGGGAGAGATCCTTCCCGGCCAGCAGGTGAAAGTGCAGGTGGGGCACTGTTTGGCCAGCGGCGGGCCCGTTGTTGGTCACCACGCGGAACCCGGCGGACAGGTCCAGTTCACTTGCCAGTTTCGCGATCGCCTCGAAGCATTTGCCGGCCAGGGCGCTGTTGCCGGGGGTGATCTCCCCCGCCCCGGCGGCGGCGTGCGCCTTGGGGATGACAAGGATATGCACGGGCGCTTGGGGGTTGATGTCGTGGAAGGCCAGGACGTCGCCGTCCTCATAGGCCTTTTTGCAGGGGATTTCCCCCGCGGCGATCTTGCAGAAAATGCAGTCCATATTACACACTGACCTCTTCCCGTTCTTCGATCTCGATTGCGGCTTGCTTTTTGAGCTTCTTCATGTGGTAGATGCTCTTCATGTTCACGTCGTATTCGTCCATGACCGTCAGTATCCAAGTCTCCTCCAGGCAGGCCAGGATGACGATGATCACCATGATGAGCAGCGGAAAATTCAGCAGCTCCCCGCGCATGATGCACAGCGGCAGCAGGAAAAAGATCGGGATGGTCGAGCATCTCACGAACTTCGAATGGATGTAGGCGAACCTCCCGAATTTGACCTTCGTGAACACCATGTTGCCAATGCGCACCGCGGACAACACCGCCAGGGCGACGAAAATGTAGGCTTCGAAGCGGAAGTCCAGTGTCCTGATAGCAGCCGAAATCGCGCACACCAAGAACACCGTATCCCCGACGCTGTCTATCTTCGCGCCCAGCTCCGTTTCCCAGTGGAACCGGCGGGCCAGGCGGCCGTCAAGCACGTCGAGCACCCCGGCCACGGCGTAGGCGCAGAGAAAGGCATAGGGATATTTCCCCAGGAAAAGCAGCGCGACGGAGAACGGTATGCGCGTCAGCGACAGGATATTGGGGATGTGCCTCTTGGCGGGCATCTTCATGCCAGCGCCTCTTCCTGATCCAGCTCCGCCGCCGCGAGAGCCGCCCGCCGCCTGTCCCGTTTCCATTCGAAGACGCTTTTGATGTCCATGGTGTACTCGTGCTTCTCCATCTGGGCCAGGATGCAGATTTCCTCTATGCAGGCCAGGATGGACAGCCCCAGGCAGACCGCGACAAACGGGTTGTATACCTTTTGCTGGTGGATACAAATCGGAAAGAGGACATACAGGGGAATCACGGACCACCTGGCCGAGCGCAGGTGGATAAAGCCCCACTGCTTAAATTTCACCCGCGTAAAAGTGATATTGATTACTTTGACGACGGCGAACACGGCAAATATGACGTAACAGTAGAGCGCGATGCCGTTGCCGCTTGCCAGGGTGGGGCCCAGCGACAAAACCACCGCAATCACCACGCAGATGATGAACACGCCGTCGCCTATGCTGTCAACCTTCTGGCCAAGCTTGCTCTCCCAGTGAAAGCGGCGGGCCAGCATGCCGTCGAGCGCGTCGGTAATCCCGGCAAAGCCGTAGCAGACCAGAAAGACAGCGGAATACTTCCCCCCTCTGCTCACCAAAAAGGGCATCGCGATGGAAAACGGGATGCGCGAAAGGGACAAAATATTTGGGATGTGCCGCAGCTTCGATTTCTTTTTCTCCAATGTCGTCATTCTCCTCTCAGATGATTACAGCATATTGCGCAGCGCGGCCTCGCCCGCCTTCAGGGCCTCATCAAGCTTGGATACGTCCTTGCCGCCGGCCATGGCGCTGTCGGGCTTTCCGCCGCCAGAGCCCCCCGCAGCCTGCGCCGCGGCCCGCACCAGGTTCCCCGCGTGGGCCCCGGCCTTCACGGCCTGCGGCGAGCATGCCGCCGCGAACTGCAGGCCCTTGTCCGTCTTACAGGCAAAGAGCGCGGCCATGGCATCATTGCTTTGCTTCGCGATATCGCAGGCCTGGCGCACATCGCCAGCAACCGCGCCGCAGACGAATTTCACGCCGCTTATCTCCGCAGCGTTTTGCAGGAGCTCCTGCACGGCGTAGGCGGAGAGCTTTTGCCCCAACTGCGCGATTTGCTTATCTTTTTCCTTGATTTGCTTGAGCAATGCGTCATTGCGCTCTTGTATTTCCTGCTTCTGCGTCGAGTGTTCCCTCGCCACAAATGCCCGGGTCACGGCCTCGATGCGCCGCACGCCGGAGGCCACGCTGCCCTCGCTGGTGATGAGGAACGCGCCCAGGTTTCCTGTATTTTCCGCATGGGTGCCGCCGCAAAGCTCGGTCGAACACGCCGGGATGTTCACCATGCGCACGGTATCGCCGTATTTCTCGCCGAACAGGGCGATGGCCCCCCGGGCCTTGGCCTCCTCGATGGGAAGGACTTCCGTCTCAACCGGCACGGCGGCCCAGATGTCGTTGTTCACCCAAGCTTCAATGTCCGCAAGCTGTTCATCTGTCAAGGCGGCGAAGTGGGTGAAATCAAAGCGCACATGCTCCGGCGTGACGGATTGCCCGGCCTGCTCCACATGATTGCCCAGCGCCCTGCGCAGGGCAGCGTGCAGAAGATGCGCAGCTGTGTGGTTGGCGCGGATATATAGCCGTGCCTCGGAATTGACAACGGCCCTGACAGTATCTCCCACATTCAGGCCGTCTGTGAATTCGCAGTGATGCAGGACGATGCCTTCGGCTGTTTTACTCGTATTTTCCACATTAAAGGTGATGTCCGGAACGCATATAAAACCCTCATCCCCGCATTGCCCGCCGCTTTCGGCATAGAACGGCGTCTTATCAAGAACAACAACATCGTCAAACACAGCAAGAACCGTCGCTTCGCATTCATCAGCCTCATATCCCAAAAACTCCGTCGCGGGCAAGCCCTGGAAGTTGCCGCCCTGCGTATCCCAGCCCCCTGCATCCTTGCGCGCCGCGCGTGAGCGCTCGCGCTGCTCGAGGGCAAGGGCCTTGTAGGCCTCCTCGTCCACGGTCATGTTATTTTCAGCTAAGATTTCTTTCGTGAGGTCGATGGGAAATCCATAGGTATCGCTGAGTTTGAAGGCATCCGCGCCGGACAAAACGCCCGCGCAGTCGGCCATCATTTTGTTCAGCAGCCCCAGCCCCGCGTCAATCGTGCGGGAGAAATTTTCTTCCTCGTTGGCGATGACCTTCAGGATGAAGTCCTGCTTCTCGGCCAGCACGGGGTAGGCGCCGCTGTTCTCGGCTATCACCGTGACGGCCACCTCGCTCAGGAAAGGCCGCTCGATGCCCAACAGCCTGCCATGCCGCGCGGCACGGCGCAGAAGGCGGCGCAGGACATAGCCCCGGCCCTCGTTGCTGGGCAGGATGCCGTCGCCCACCATCATGGTGGTGGCGCGGGCGTGCTCGGTGATCACGCGCAGGGAAATATCGTTCTTCGCGTCGGCATGATATTCCACCCCGGCAATCTCGATAACGTGCTTCATGACGCTCCGGAAGGTGTCCACCTCAAAGACATTGTCCACCCCCTGCATCACGCAGGCCAGGCGCTCCAGGCCCATGCCGGTGTCGATGTTCTTGCGGTCCAGCTCCGTATAATTGCCCGCGCCGTCGCTGTTAAACTGGGTGAACACCAGGTTCCAGACCTCGATGTAGCGGTCGCAGTCGCAGCCGGGCTTGCAGTCAGGTGAACCGCAGCCGTACTTCTCTCCCCTGTCGTAATGAAGCTCGGAATCGGGGCCGCAGGGGCCCTCGCCGTGCTCCCAGAAGTTGTCGTCCAGGCGCACGATGTGGTCATGCGCTACATCGGTTTCCTTGGCCCAGATCTCCCAGGCCTCGTCGTCCTTGGTGTATATCGTGGGATAGAGCTTTTCCTTGTCCATTTTCAGGACTTCAGTAAAGAACTCCCATGCCCAAGTGATGGCCTCACGCTTGAAATATTCCCCGAAGGAAAAATTGCCCAGCATCTCGAAGTAGGTGCAGTGACGCGCGGTGATTCCGACGTTTTCGATGTCCACCGTGCGGATGCACTTCTGGCAGGTGGCCACGCGGACGCACGGGGGCGTGGCTTCCCCCGTGAAATATTTTTTCATCGGGGCCATGCCACAGACGATCAGCAGCAAGCTGGCGTCGCCCTGCGGCACGAGGGGATAGCTCGGCAGGCACAGGTGCCCCTTGCTCTCGAAAAATGCCAGAAATTTCTCCCGCAGTTCGTTCAGACCGGTCCATTCCATACAAAAACGCTCCTCAGATAAGACTTTCGGATTCTAACTTTGATTATAACATTTTATCGGAGGGATGTCAACCAGGGAGGTCATGCCGGAAGAAAAAAATCTGCCATCGACAATGCACAGGCAATTTTCCATATCTTCCCTCCGGAGCTCCGCCGTCTTTCAGTTCGGCGCTTTCTGCGCAAGCCAAGAGAATACGCCCGCGCCCGCCAACATCACGTTCATCAACGGGAGCTTTGAGCTGCCCGGCACCGTCGGGGCCACATGCAGAAAGACGGCCCCAGCGAGATCGGGCACCCCACCGCAAGCCCGATTGCCGGGGCCGATACAGCGACGCTGAACGGGGACGTCACGCTGGACTTCACACACACGGGCGAGATCTGGATCACGGTGTATATCAGGCCCAGGGGCACGCCGGGGGAACATCAGGCCGGCGTGGAGACCAACAGGTTCGGCACGGTGTATGCGACGCCTGTCTATGAGCAATAATCCCCGAATATCTCCTCCAGCAGCCCCGCGTTCTCCTGCGCCTCCAGCAGCCGCTTCGCCTTGATATACGGCTTGGTGCTGCGATAGTACAGCAGCCGCTGCTGCTCCAGGGCCTCGATCTGCCCGCGCAGCGCCTTGGCCTCTTGCCGGCTCTGCGCCTGTTTTTCATACAGCGCATCCAGTTCGTGGATGTCCGGTTCCACGGGGTTGGCGTCCGGGAAGAACCGCGCCATATACTTCTGCGCCTCCCTCATTTCGCGCAGAACCTCCACTTCGGCCCTCATGATGGCTTTATCCCGCTGCGTTTTGCTCAAAATCCATTTTGCTTTTTGATAGCGCGCGGCGTCGAAGCGTAGGATGCCCTCATACCCACCCTTGCGGATTTCCCGGGCAAGGGCGAGCCTGGGGCGCATCTCCGGCGCGTCATATTTGCCCAGTTCGTCGAGCACAAATTGATTTTCCTCTTCGCTTCCGGCGCCGTTTTTTGCTTCATCGATGATTTGCCTGCATTCGTCCCGCAGTTCCGGGGATAAAATCCCATTCGAATAGTCCTCGAACATCGCGCGCAGCCTGAGCGCCTTGCTCATGCCGCGCTGTTTTGTCTCTGTCAGGTTGTAGAAGAACAGCGGGATCACATTCATCACCGCGCCGATGACCGAGGTCGCTATCATCATGCGGGAGATGCGGTTGAACACATTGGTGTCCCGCAGGGCGAACCACATGCTCTTGTTGCCCTCGAAGTCCACCGCGCCGTTGCCCTCGAAGATGCCGCCGCGCCGCCACAAAAACGGCGTGACGAAGCCCGTACCCATACCAATCAGCGACCCCACATAGCCCACCATGTTGAACATGCCGTCGATGCGCTCGCCGCTGATGTAGTGCTGCGCGTCGCGCACGTCGGCGTCCAAAGCGGGCTGTATATTTTGCAGGACGATATTGAAGAAATAGTTGACAAACCGGAAAATCACCAGGGCGGGGATGATGTGGAAGGTCTTGTAGGTGAAGGCCAGCAGGGCGATGTTCATCAGGTTGCAGCCGATGAGCAGCCGGCGCTTGCCCAGGCGTTTGGCCGCGGGCGGGGTGACGATGAAGGTCAACGTGGCGGCGAAACGCACGGCCATGTCCGCGAAGGTGTACTGCCCCGGGGTCATCCGCTGCTGGTAGACGTAGGTCCAGCGCAGCAGATCGTTGGAGTTGTTCTCCAAAAAACCCGCCCACTGGGAGGCGCACAGCAGCCAGAAATTCCTGTTCTTCGAGACGGCGCGGAAGGTCTCCCGCAGGTTCATCTGGTTGAAGTGCGCGCGGCTCTGCAGCACGCGTTCTTTCGTTGTGAAATACCCCACATAGCTGATGAGCAGCCCCAGCACGCTCACTGGGATATACGCGTAGCGATAGAGCCGGATATCGGCGAGAGAATTGGTGAACCTGCCCGAGATCAGGGAGAAGAAGATGTCGTAGAGGCTGGGCGCAAGGCCCCATATGAAGGAACTGATGGCCTGGATATTCAGGCGCTCCTGGGAGTTCGGGGACATCACCAGCACGATGTTGTCGAAGGCCATGGAATGAATTGGCTGGAAGAATTGCAGCCCCAGGAACAGCCCCAGCAGGATGACCACCTTCATCCAATAGCCCGTGCCCCACTGCGAGCCGGAGATGGCCTCGCCCCCGTTGGGCAGCAGGTGGAACGGGAACCACACCACCGCCGAGGCAATCGCCAGCGAGGGTATGCCATAAATTTTCATGAACGGGCGGAAGCGCCCCTCCCGGCTGTGGGCGTTGTCCACCCAGTGGCTGCGAATGAGGGTGAACCAGAAGCACACCACGGTGCTCACGATGTTCATCACGTTGATGTGGACGGGATCCACATGCAGCGCCTGGGAGATGATGATGTTCGAGCCGGTCAACGCAATCTGCTGCGCCAGGGCGATGGCCATGTAATAACCGAACTTGCCCACGGAGAGCCCCATGATCTCCTTGTAGGGCACGGAATAGCCCTCGGGCGGGGCGCTCCAGTGGGCGCGGACGCCGGCGAGGGCGGTTTTGGCCTGGGATAGCAAAGGCAAAGCAACAACTCCTATCACAATACAATTCGGTGGCCCGGGTCAGCCAACCTGGTTGACCACGCCCGTAAACAAGATCTGCCCGCCGTTGCTGTATAGCACAAACGCAAACGGCTTGTCGCAGATCATTTCGAACGGCGCGGTGGGCTCGAATAAGGCTGAACCGCACATCGCCATCACTGTCACGGCGGCGGTGGTGGTGCCCTTCTCGTCCACTTCGATTTTTGCCTTCTGAAATGCGCCCGACAGCCAGAGCGGGGCATTCCCTTCCACAAGGCCGCCGGTCAGCGGCGCGGCGCGCTCGTCGAACAGCGGCACGCCGAGCGCTTGCAGCGCGCCGGTCAGCTCCGTGCCGGCGTTGTCTATCTTGAAGCGTGGCAGCAGCAGCGTGCCGCTCATCCACCTGGAATCCTCGCGGATTCTCCGGAACCCGTCATCGGTTAAGCCGGACAACAGCGAAACCGCGCCGTCGTCCTTGGGCAACAGAATATACAGCCCGCCGCCGGTCTTGAACTCCAGCGGCGTGGCCTGCAGCCTGTCGTCCTCGTAGTATATCTGCCGATTGCCTTCGCGGCGCATGAACTGTGCCGTTGAGCCGCCGCCCAGGCCATGGAAGGCGCCTGCTTTCGTTTCGCCCGGACGGAACTCCCAAGCCCAGCGGTCGGCGAAATAGATTGCGTTCGCAATCGCCGCGGCGGTTGCCGGGTCGAATTGCTGGATGATGGAAGGAATCAGGCCGTTTGTGTTTTCGCTGGCCCAGTCATTAATGGCCTTAACCGCCAGCGGGGACGAAAAATCGACGGAGAACGCTTTGCCGCCATAATTTTCGGAGAACACAGTTTGAAAGGATTTTTTTAGGGCGGCGTCCCTGCCAACAAACACGGCGTTCGCGATTTGCAGGGGATTGTGATCCGACAACGCCGGTTTTGTCAGCGCCGCCAGCATTTGCCCGGCGGCTTCGTTCAACTGGCCGGCCGGGAACCCCGCCGCGCCAATGGCATCCAGCAGCGCCGGACGGCTGGCCGCGTCCGCGGCGTTCGTCAGCGCGGCCAGCGGCATCCAGGCCGAAAACGGCGAGCAGAGAAAATTACCTTTGCCGCTGGATTTCAGCAACTCTTTGGAAAGCCGGAACGCGAAATCGTTCGCCCCGGCCGCGGGAGAGTTGAATTTCTGCACAGGAATCTCGCTTTCTGAACTGGTCTACATCCAAATCCATCCAAACAGAACGACGATCATAATCCACTGCATGAATGTCGGCTTGACACTCACGCTGAACTCAACAAAGCCCGCGCTGTTCGCGGCCCTGATCGTCGCGGAGCCGGTTTTGCTGAAATTCTTCAGCGATGTGATTTTGCCGTTCTGATCCACGCTCACAGATTGGTTCCCGCCGGACCAGGTGAGGTTCTCCCCCGTGACGGAAAGCTGCATGCTGCCAACATAATCGAGTGTGACGCTGGTGGAGCCGTTGGCCACCGGCTTTTGCGTGGTATCGAAAACGCTTTTGTCAAAGCTGCCGTCGCCGTTGCTGTCGAATTTGATGTCCACGTTTCCGGCCTTGCCGCTGCCGTCACCGGTGATGAGGACCGTGTTTGCCGGCGTCGCAAACTCGACCGTTTCAACATCCACCTTATTGCTGAAGACGGTCAGCGCCGCGCCGTATGCCGTTCCGCTCGCTTTGATATTTCCCCCGCTGTATTGCAGGGACGCACCGCCGGTCGCTTTTCCGTCGACGCGGACCATGTCCGCGAGGCTGTTGTTGATGCCGAGACTCGCGCTGTAGTCGATCTCCCCCTTGCCCAATACGGTCACGCCTTCATTTTTGGCCACGGCCACGGTGTCGGCGCTGGCGGAGCTGGCGGACGCGAACATATCCTTGCTGGTGATGGAAACATCGATGCCCTGCCCGCCGGATTTCAGCGTAAAGGAGTCGCTGTTGGGCACCACGAAAATCTTTGTGACGGGCGCGGGTTCCCCGCCGGCGGTGCTGTTGACGACCATATGCGTCGCAAGCACCTCCATCGTGCCGCTGATTTCGCCGGTTTCGGCGTTGTACGTCAGCGTTTGGCCGGCCTTGTTCGTCACGGTGGTCGTGCCCTGGGCGAGTATGCTGATTTCCGTGTCGGCCAACGTTTGGTTCCCGTTGACGGGAGTGAAGACCATGTTGTTGTTCAGCCCGTCGATGTCGATTTTGTCGAAGGCGCTCATGTCGCTCGTGTATTCGACGCTCATGCATTCTTCGCGCCCATCGACGATGCACATGTTGAAGCCTGTGTCGATATTGACGATCAAATCCCGGTCCGGGTAACGGTTGTCGTAGGCGATCAGGTTGTGGCTGCCGTCCGCGCCTTGCTCGTAGCCGATAATCACGATGGCGTGGCCCGGCGTTTTGCCGTCCTTGGGGAACGAGTAGCAGAACAGCAGCAAATCCCCGGCTTGCGCGGATTCGACCAAGCGCTGCAGCCCGATGCGCCAAACAGTCGGGTTTTTGCTCTCAAAACAAAAGGAACGGACAAAGGGGATGTACTGCGATACATGGTAATAGTTGATCGCGCTGCGTACGGCATTGTTGCTGGTTGGCACGGCCACAGCCCTGAGCGTCGCCGCGCCGGGGGCGAAGTTCCGCATGCTGATCCTGCTCTGCTTGTTGAGGATCGCGGTGGTCGACATCCCGTAGCAGGAGCCTTCCCATGTGCTGTCACGCTGCGCCTGCAATTTATTGATGACGATTCCCGCGTTTTCCGCGCTGTATTGCCTGCTGATATAATCCGAGAGCTTGCTGAAATCATCGTCCGTGATATAATAGCTGCTGCCGAAACTACTGTCGCTGTTGTCAAAAGCGTAGGTCTCGCTCCGGTCAAGCTGGCGGCCCGGCTGCCAGGCGGCGTAGAGGGTTGTATTGTCCGGTTTGTTCCAGGCTCTTGCCGATGCGCCGGTGGCGGTATAATATTGGGTTCCGCCGCTTTCCGCGTCATAATAGCCGGTGAAAATGTAGCCCTGGCGCGTGGGCATGGTGGCCGAGGGCATATTGGCGTCATAGGTCGCCGTCACGCTGTTTGATCCGCCTGTGCCATTCTGTTTGTCAAAGGTGATTGTGTAGCGGTTGGCCGTCCACCGGGCATAGAGGGTCATATTGCCTTCGCCTGTTTTGTCCCAGGCCCTCGCCGATGTGCCGGCGGCGGTATAATACTGGACTCCGCCGCTCACCGCGTCATAATAGCCGGCAAAGGTGTAGCCCGGGCGCGTGGGCATGGAGGCCGGGGGCATATTGGCGTCATAGGCCGCCGTCACGCTGCCAGAGCCGCCTGTGCCGCTGCGCCTGTCAAGCGTTACGTTGCAGGCGTCCGGTATCCACTTGGCGTAGAGCTTTTGATAACTGCTGCCGTAAATCTCCTGATAGGCATTGAAATCGGCGACCGTATAGGCGGAGATTTCTGTGCCCGCTCCGTCTTCCTCCGTATACCACCCCGCAAAGGCATAGCCATTTTTGCCCGGGATCGGCATCGCGCCGTATTCGCTGCCGTCGCTGACGACGATTTCCGATAAAAGGCTTTCAGGGGCTGTATAAAGAGCTACAGTATGTTGGCCAACCCATCGTCCTATGACTACTTCAGGATAGTCTTCCTCAAGCTCAATGGCCGTCCCGGCGGGGTACCAGGTATCCCCCACCTTCCACTCCAGGGACGCGCAGACATTGGAGGGCGCGGTCGTCTGGGGCAAAGTAAACTCAGGGTACAAAATAACAGACCTGTCATAGCTGTTAAAAATTTTAGCGCCCGTTATCCCGCCCGACAAAACATGGTTGGGTATGCCGGCATGGTACTCAAGGCCTACCTCTGCCCCATATTCGGCGTAAAAGGTGGTATCCGCGGTCAGCGTGTATTCAGAGCCTTCTTCGACAAGCTCTTCTACAGGATCAAAGGGCGACGTTCTCGCCGTCCAGGCACCGGGGGTGGGAGCGCCGTAGATGACGTTCGACCATCCCTCGCACGTGTTGATCGCGGGCATCGTGATCGTGCCGCCCACGGCTGTGCGCTGGGTTTTGGCCGTGCCGGCGTAATCGATGAATGTTGCGGTGTAAGTGGCCTCGGCCTGGGTCACGCTTACGGAAAACGAGCCCGTTATCCAATCGTCGTTCAGGCGCGCGCCCAAGTAATAGGTGCTGCCCGCTGTCAGCGCGTGCGTTATCAGGAAATTTCTGCTGCCTGAGTACGAGGACACTGCGTCCGAGGCCACGACGTTCCAGTCCGCGTCATAGAGCCACCCAATCGTGTCGCTGCTGTTGTCCGTAGAGCGGAATTCGTAGTTGCCGCTGGCGGCAGGCGTGAAACTGTAGAAGAACCCCTCCCTTGCCTCGGCAATCGTGACCGCTTTTGACACTCCCAATTGTAATGGTTCCGGCGACTTTATAAAGAAAAGCCCGAAATTCCCCAGCGCCGTGCTGTCGGCCAGCCTCGCGCCCAGGTAATAGGTGTTGCCCGCCGTCAATGGGCAGCTTATCCGGAAATTCCGATCTGTGCCGGAATTGTCGTCGCGTTGCAGCTCATTGAGGTTTACATCGAAAAGATATCCATAGGTATCGCTGTCGCCTGTTGAAAAAAACTCATACGTACCGCTGACAGTGGGCGTAAAGTAAAAATAGAGCGTCGATCCGGCAGCACCAATCCCTGCGCCAAGGGGTGAGGCCAGCGGTAATATTGACGATGCGGCCAGCCATTTTGCGTAAAGCGTCACACTTGCGTTAGCCGTATAGCTACCCCCGGGTTGATGCTGCGTCGCTGCGGCCGTGCTGCTGGTTGCCCAGCCCACGAATGTAAAGCCGGGGCGGGTGGGCTGGATAGCGCTAAGGGTGAGCGCGACATCGTGCGTCTTGGTCTGACTGCCGGGCGCGCCGCTGCCGCCGTTGGCGTCGTAGGTGATTGTGTATGAGTCAAACAATGGAATGAACATGTCGTTATCCGGCCCATCGATGTCAATGGCATCGAAAGGACTCATATCGCTTAAATATTCAATAGATTCGCATTCCTCTGTGCCGTCCACAACGCAAATGTTATATCCGGAATCGACATTGACAATGACATCCCGGCCAGGATAGCGGTTGTCATAGGCGATTAGATTATGGCTGCCGCCCGCGCCGGGTTCATATCCAATGATCGCAATGGCATGGCCGACGGGGTATCCACCGATGTTGAACCAATAGCTAAACAGTATTAGTTCTCCATTTTGTGCGGCTTGCACCAGACGCTCCAGAGCGATGCTCCAGGCCGTCGGAGTTGTTTTGTTATAATGACCGGCACGCAGGTGTGGGATACTTTGCGCCACCTGATAGTAGTTAATTGCGCTGCGCAAAGCAGCATTGTCCGCAGGCCGGGCAATTTCGCTCAACGTGGCCACTTGTGGACCAAAGTTCCCGTTTTTCAGGTTGATCCGGCCTTGCTTATCCAATATGGCCGTCACCGCCATGCCATAGGGTGAACCAGTCCAAGATGAGTTACGCATGTCCTGCATTTGATTGATGATTTGATTTGCGGCCGTGTCGGCATAAAGCTCCCGGACATATTTTGCAAGCTTGTCGAAATCTCTGTCCGAAATATCATAGCGACTGGTGAAAGCGCTGGAGCTGTTGGCGAAGGAATAGATTTGGCTGCGGGTGAGCAAGGTGCCCGCAGCCAGCCCTTGCAAATACGGAAACCCGTCGTTTTCGCCTGCGGCAATCCCCCAAACGCCCGTGAAATTGAAAGTAGGGTAGGCATCCGTGGTTTTCATCTGTGCCAATGTGCGGGAAACCAGGTTTGTGCGGGTTGTGCTGCCGCCGCGATAGCCAGTTGCCGTAGCAAAGGTATTGATATAATAGCAATTTGAAATCGTGCCCGCGCCCGCGCCGTCATACCCCACCACAGAGCCAACGTACATGTAAGCCGCGCCAGGGGTACGCGGCCCGGCGGTGATTGTTCCCGCATAAAAGCAGTTGTCCAAAAAACTGTTTTCGGTCATGCCCCCCACAAGCCCGCCAAGATTCGTATTGTAAAAATTCGTAACGGTTACGTTGCCACGGCTAAAGCAGTTGGTGAGGGATGAGCCGTTTTGCAGATAAGTAACCAGCCCGCCCGCGACGGCAATGTTGTTTTGGTCGGTTGAATCCCTGCCCGTAACCGTGACATTGACCGTGCTGTAGCAATTCTGGATTGTGCTGTTGCCCACCCTGCAGGCCAGCGGCGCGGCATTGATTGGGAAATACCCCGTGGCGGTGGTTGTCGCCTGAATACTGCCGCCAACAAGCCCGAGGTTCAACACACAGCCGCCCTCAATGTACCCGAACAGGGCCACTCGTATCTCTTGGCTTGACGTCACATCAATCGTCAGGTTCTTGATGGAATGCCCGTTCCCGTTCAGGATGCCGGTAAACATGCTGCTGCTCGTTCCAATCGGCGTCCAGTTCATGCCGCCCAAGTCAATGTCATTCATCAGGATATAGCTGCCGCTTAGGTTGTTGCGGATGTTGTTCAGGTCGCTGGCATTATAAATGCCCGTGTAACCTGACGGCACGGTGGCAGCGGTAACCGCCAGCGGGAGCGTCTTCGTCGCCACAATGCCGGCATCGGAGATCGCCCGTACGGTGAGGGAATAATTTCCCGCCGTGCTCGGATTCAAATCCAAAGACCAAAGCCGCCGGTTCAAGGTATCGGTATAGCCGGTTTGCTGTCCCCAAAAATAGTCGCCGTCATAGACTCTGATCTCGTTAATATCCTTGCTGGTCTCAACCGAAAAGGTCGCCTTCCCGTTTTGCTGAACAGATGTGGGCGAAACCGAGGCGGAACGGATGCCCGCCGAAACAACCGTGACATAAATCGTATAGGTGACATATGCGTCGGTATCGCTCAGCCCGTTCCAGGCGCGCACGACAACCGGCCGATTGGTTCCCAGTTTCTCCGTCATCCATGTCCAGTCCCACTCTTTTTCACCGTTCGCGTGGGTTGTGGGCGTTGTTTGCAGCGAAGTCCGCTCGCCAAACTCGTTCCACAACTCCACACGCTCCACGGCGTCGTTTGTTTTGGCGTAAAGCCGAACGTCATCCCCTGAATCGACGACGCTTTGCCTTGCGTATGCCGTTATGATGCTGGGGGCCGCCGCCGCGCTCACATGCAGAACCTGCCCGGCCCCGCCGCATACCATCAATACTGCCAAAAGAACCGCCAACAACCGCCTGACCGGCTTGCGCTGCTTGTTCAAGAAAACGACCTCCTCAATGATATTCTGGTTCCCTACATCCAAATCCATCCAAACAGAACGACGATCATAATCCACTGCATGAATGTCGGCTTGACACTCACGTTGAATTCCACAGAGCCCGCGCTGTTGGTGGCCTTGATTGTCGCGGAGCCGGTTTTGCTGAAATTCTTCAGCGAAGTGATTCTGCCGTTTTGATCCACGCTCACAGATTGGTTCCCGCCGGACCAGGTGAGGTTCTCCCCCGTGACGGACAGCTGCATGCTGCCGACATAATCAAGTGTGACGCTGGTGGAACCGTTGGCCACCGGCTTTTGCGTGGTATCGAAAACGCTTTTGTCAAAACTGCCGTCGCCGTTGCTGTCATATTTGATGTCCACGTTCCCCGCCTTGCCGCTGCCATCGCCCGTGACGAGAACGACAGCCGCCGGGGTGGAGAAGTCGATCGTCCTGGCGTCAACCGTGCCGCTGAAGACGGTCAGTGCAGCGCCGTTTGCAGCGCCGCTCGCCTTGATATCCTCCCCGCTGTACTGCAGGGACGCGCCGCCTATGGCTTTCCCGTCGACGCGGACCATGTCGGCAAGGCTGTTGTTCATGCTGAGGCTGGCGGTGTACTCCATTTGCCCGTCGCCCAGCACCGAAATCCCTTCGTCCTTCGCGATCACGACGGTGTCGGCCTTCCCGGCGCAGGCGGACGCATAAATATCCTGGTTGGTGATGGAGACGTCAATGCCCTGCCCGCTGGACTTCATCGTGAAAGCGTCGCTGTTGGGGACCACAAAAATCTTCGTGACGGGCGCGGGCTCCCCGCTGGCGGTGCTGTTGACGAACATGTGCGACGAAAGCACCTCCATCGTGCCGCTTGTCTCGCCGGTTTCGGCGTTGTACGTCAGCGTTTGGCCGGCCTTGTTCGTCACGGTGGTCGTGCCCTGGGCCAGGATGCTGATCTCCGTGCTGTCGGGCGTTTTGTTCCCGTTGACAGGGCGGATGATCATGTCGTTGTCCGGCCCGTCGATGTCGATGCTATCGAAGGCGCTCATGTCGCTCATGTATCCGACGCCGACGCACACCTCGCGCCCGTCGACGATGCAGACGTTGTAGCCCGTGTCGATGTTGACGATCACGTCCCGATTCGGATAGCGGTTGTCGTAGGCGATCAGGTTGTGGCTGCCGTCCGCAGCCTTTTCGTAACCGATCACGACGATGGCGTGGCCCTGCTCCTCATTTCCCTTCAGGAACGAGTAGCACAGCAGCATCAGGTTCCCGTTTTGCGCGGATTCGACCAAGCGCCCCAGATAGACGCGCCAGACGGTCGGCGTTGACGCGCTGAAAAAGGAGGGCTGAAGGAACTTTTGCGATACCATGTAGTAGTTGATCGCGCTGCGCACGGCGTTGTTGCTGGTCGGCACAGCCACGTTCCTGAGGGTCGCGGCGCCGGGGTCGAAGTTCCTCATGCTGATCTTGTTTTGCTTATGCAGGATCGCGGTCGTTGCCATTCCGTAGCAGGAGCCTTTCCATTCGCTCAAGCGCATGTCCTGCATCTGGTTGATGAGGGTTCTGGCGCTTGCCGCGCTGTATTGTCCCCTGACATAGCTGGAGAGCTTTTCGAAATCGCTGTCCGTGATATAATAGCTGCTGCCGAAGTTGTTTCCTTCGTTGGCGAAAGCGTAGGTCTCGCTTTGGCTCAGCCAGCGGCCCGGCTGCCAGACGGCGTAGAGCGTGGCGTCGGCGCTGGCCGTGTAGCTCCCGCCGGGCTGATACTGCGCCGCTGTGGCCGTGCTGCTGTCAGCCCAGCCTTTGAAGTTGTAGCCGCTGCGGGTGGGGATCCCGCTTGGGATTGTAAATGCAAAGCTTTGGGGGGCAACGGCGGAAAGGTCAAAGCTGTTAGCGTATTGCGTCTGGCGTTGGTTTTGCGGCGCGGAGCTGCCCCCGTTTGCATCGTAGGAAAGCACAATGTTGCGCTGATAAAGGCCATAGAAATCCCGTAAGCCCTGCGCAACCGTGACGGTATAATTTACCATGGGGGAGGCGTTCGCCGCTGTGGCGGTTCCCCAGCCGCGGTTTGTCCAGCCCGGGTATTCCCGCTGGGTTTGCGCCAAGACGGTGCCGCTGGTTGCCTTGTTATAGATTGTGGTTGAATCTGTCTGCGTGCCCGCGGCGTCCGTGAATCTGCCGGTGAGGGTTTTCTGATAAATTGCGTAGATGGTTGCATTATTGGAAGGCATTGCTTTGCCTGTCAGCGGCTCGGTGGAGTTGCCGTTTGCCACGTCTGTCCATCCGATGAAATCCCAGCCTGGCTTCACCGCGTTCACGCTCAGGTCAACCGCGTCTCCCTCGCCCACATCCACCGCGCTTATATCCCCGCCGGTGCCGCCGTTGACTGCGTAGTCGTAGGTGAGCTTGTGCGTGATGCGCTCCCATACGGAGTAGATCGTGACGCTGACATCTGTGCGCAGGCTGTCGCCCGGCTGGTATTGAACCTCGTCCGTGTCGTCGCTGTCCGACCAACCGAGGAACGCGTAGCCTGCGCGTTCCGGCGGCGCGGCAACGGTAAACACGGCAGGCGCGATCGTCGTAAGGCTATAGCTGTTGATCCGCGCGCTATCCGTCTGGCTGGCCACCGTGCCGCTGGAGGCCGCCGCCTGTACCGTGATGAGAGAACTGTCGTCAATCGGGGCGGGCGGCGGCTCCTCGCAATCGTCGGTATCG
>JGI24702J35022_10000959_pt1 | contig 18003 bp, 15 predicted proteins | sample TergutTh196P4_FD_35022 | JGI IMG/M metagenome (IMG submission 35022)
CTTGGGACGGTGGTTACCGTCCCACAGTTAACATTTCTGGCTTATGGATTCTTCAGGAGTGTCGCCGACAGTGGGCAAATGAGGGATATGACTATTCTTTCGACGAATTGCAGCAGATGGCAGGACAGGCGCCAGTCCTGCGGAGCTTCATACGCCCGGAAGATTTCGAGAAAAAGGGTGACTATCCCGGCATGATTCGGTCATTCTGCAGGGAAACGGGCCAGTCAGTACCAGAGACGCATGGAGAGATTACGCGTTGTGTGTACGAAAGCCTTGCCATGAAGTACCGACAGGTGTACCGGAACTTCAGACCTTACATCACTTGGCAAGACTGTATGTACGTTGTGGGAGGCGGCGCTAGGGACACCTTGCTCAATCAGTTTACAGCCGATGCCCTTGGCTTCCAAGTGGTCACTGGACCCACCGAGGCCACGTCAGTGGGTAATATTCTGGTTCAGTTGGAGGCGATGGGGGAAGTGAAGGGGCACGATCAGAGGAGGGAAGTAATCGCCGATTCTTTTGAAGAGCACACATTTGCTCCGAAGGATCATGTGGCTTGGCAGGAGGCCTATGAGCGCTTTGAGCGCATGTATGAAGATATGCCATGAGGAGGGCGAATGGATAGCGGGACATGAAGGAGAAGAAGATGCTCATTCGGAGCGTGGTGAACTTTAGGGATATGGGAGGCGCTATAACCCGAGACGGAAGGCGTGTCCGCTATGGGATACTGTACCGTTCGGGTATGCTCAGCCATATCACCGAAGCAGATAAAAAGAAACTGATTGGGCCGCTGGGGATACGATATCTGCATGATTACCGCGACGAAATGGAAGCCGCCGATCAGCCCGATCCTCCTCTTGAGGGCGTTTTAGTAAGCCGAACAGCGGCAAACATAGCAGAAAACACCATGATTCACTCGCAGTATGGACTAGAGTATGCCAAAAAGCTCTTTGAGGAATTCGACTCTGCTGTCCTCCGATCTACATACGCCCGTCTACCATTTAAGAACCCCTCCTATCGCGCGCTATTGGATGCCCTGCGGTACCGGGAGCACTATCCTTTGTTGCACCATTGTACGGCTGGTAGGGACCGAACTGGCGTAGGCGCGGCGCTGATATTGGGGCTGTTGGGCGTTCCTGATGAGGTAATCGAGGCCGACTATTTGGAATCCAACAATTACCTAATGCTGCATAATGAACAATATTTCGATGCCGCGCGGCCATATGTGAGCGCTGGAGAGATGGAGCAGTTGCGCGGGATGGTTCTTCTACGGGCAGACTTCATTCGAGCGGCGCTTGATGCTATACTGGATCGGTACGGCGGTTTTTCCGCCTACTTTCTGGCAGAGCATAGCTTGGACAAGGCGGCGTGCGCGGACATTCGCTCCATCTGCCTGGAGCCGATCTAAGTATAAGTAAAGGAAGATCAAGCCTATGAAGATACACTCAGACGGAATGATCCTTCGAGAAGTAGATTTCAAAAAGTCTCACCACCCATGGTTTGGAGATATTCCTACAGTTGGGGAAGACTACTGTTTTGCCGTTATCGGCGATCGCACCGGTATGCAGACCCCGGGTTTTTTTCACAATGGCATATCATTAGTTGCCGCCTTGAAGCCGGACTTCATGGTCTGCGTTGGTGATTTGGTGGAAGGGTATTACCAAGACCATGAGAAGGATCGGGCTAACCGGGACTGGCGGGAAAATATCGAATTCATCGAGTCCCTTGAGGTACCCTTTTTCACTGTAGTGGGTAACCACGACTACGGCAACGATCTTCAGATAGCAATTTGGCGTGAACACCTGGGCTTTGAATACTATGCCTTCCGTCTGCGCGAGTCCCTGTTCTTGATGATGAACACCGTGGAGGGACTGAAGGATTCTTTCGACGACTCAGTGATTACGCTAATGCGTAACGCCGAAAGCCAGCTCAAACTACACCCGGAACAGGAGATAGAAATCGCAGCCGCCTTCTCCGAAAAGCTAAACAATGGGGAGACCGCCAGTGAGAACCTGGATTCGACCGCAAAAATGAGCCTCGCGCTCTCTGATACCCAGTTCGGTTTTTTCGAGAGAGTGCTGTTGGAACACCAGGATGTCCGCCACATCTATGTGGTGACTCACCTGCCCTTCTGGAAAGGGGACGGCGGGACGCAGTTTGAGCGCTTCATGGCGCTGATTAATAAAAAGCCATTCACCATTATTGCAGGGCATCTGCATGCATTGGAGTATAGCCAGACCGGTCAGGGTGAGTTTGTGCAGGTCGGCAGAACCGGGGGCGCCTGTTGGGAAGGCGCCCACAAGGGGAATTTCAACCAGGTTCTTTGGGTAGACGTGCATAAAGGGGAGCCTCACTTCACGGTTATCCCGGCTACGCATTCTGTTAATCTGAAGGACTACACCGTGTAGGATGAAAAGTGATCGTATTCTGATTGAGGGGGGGTGTTCCGCAAAAGTGTAGTAGGCATAAGCCTGTATGTCATTGTGAAATTGCATCAACTGTAATCATCTCATGAATCGTCAAACAGTAGAAGACAAGGAGGAAGTAATGAAAAAGTTAATATCTATTATGATGTGTATCCTGATGCTGTTGACCCTAGTAGCCTGTGGACAAGCTAACCCTGGTTCCTCGGCGGGCGACACTTCCAACCAAGGTTCTCAGACCGCTCCAGAAAGCGACGCTCCGGAAAGCACCGCTCCGGCGGTCGCCAGTAGCAGCAAGACTGTCATTGAATATTGGCATATCAACTCAGCCACCTTTGGCGGACCGACTATCGACGAATATGTTTCCAAATTCAGCGCCAGCCAAGATCAATATGAGGTGGCGCCTCGCTTTATTGAAGGAGTATATGGAGGCATCATGCAGAACCTGCAGGCCGAGGTAGCTGCCGGTAATGCCCCTGGGGTTGTGCAGATTGGCTATCCCTACCTAGACTATTTCTCCCGGAATTTCTCATTCGTTTCCCCGGCTGAGATGGTGGCAAACGACGATAGTGTAGATGCTTCCTTCTTAGATGGCTTTGCACAGAACACACTAGCGTTGAGTACCAACAAAGATGGCGTGTTGGTGGGATTACCTTACTCTCTAAGCGTACCTGTGATGTACTACAACCGCGACATGCTGCGAAGCGCCGGTCTAGATGCGGAGAACCTGCCCACCACTTGGGAACAGGTTTACGACTACGCCCGAAAAATTACTAGCGAGACTGGGGAAATCGGCTTGGTGCTGCAATGCTCCAACGATTTCTGGCTGGCACAGTGCGTGATTGAATGCAACGGAGGGAAGATGGCCGAAATGCGCGACGGCAAAATGTATGCCTCCTTAGCTTCTCCTGAGGGTATCGAGGCCATGCAAGGATGGGCTGACATCATCAAGGAGGGTGCTTCAGCTTACATTCTGGGCGAGGAGGCTAAATCGGCCTTCATGAGTGGGAACATAGGTATTCTGGCGGGTTCTATTGGCTGGTGCGCCGCCATTGATGAGGGAAGTTCTTTCGATTTGATGACAGCAGGCATGCCCGCTTACGGCAGCAAAGAGCGTAATCTACCATCAGGAGGCAACTTCCTTGCTGTGACCGCTATAACCGACGAGGTTAAGGCTGGGGCCTGGGAGTGGATGAAATACCTCACAAGCGAGCAAGGCTACCTGGACTGGACTAAGGGTACTGGCTATGTGCCGCCACGTACCGACCTTTTGGAGAGCAACGAGTTCAAGGCTTACTTGGAGACCAACTCCTTGCTTGAGGCCGCGACCAGCACCATGATATATGCCCGCCCCTTTATCTCTTATCCGGGAGACGCCGGTCTGGAGGCTGAGCAAATGCTGCTGGACGCCCGCGACGTCATCATGAATAGTCAAGACACTGCGGCCAACGTGTTGCCACGGGTACAGAGCGAGATTAATGCCTTACTTGAAGCCCAGGAGTAATTTTGTCCCATAATGAAAAATCTTTTTCACTAATTAATCCCGGCGCGGACGGCTGGTCTTCCGCGTCGCAAGCAAAATAGAGTATGCATCACAAGGGAGGGATTCAAATGAAACGCCGTTTTATGTCTCGGGCAGAAAAGCGGCGCCGTGAGAGGTGGTTGTCAGCCATATTCCTAGCGCCCACCATCGTGGTTTTCGCACTGTTCATGTTCTGGCCCCTTATCCGTACTATCGAACTGAGCCTGTATGATTGGAATATGGTCTCCCCCAACAAGACCTTTGTAGGTATTAGCAATTACTTGTGGATATTTACCAACGAGACGGTGCTGAAAGTGCTGGGGAATACCTTACTGTATATCTTTCTGTTCGTGTTGATAAACTGTGTGGCGCCATATGTAGTCGCTTATGTCCTGTCCTTTGTGGTAAAGCGTTTCACATCCTTCTACAAATCAGCCATGTTTATGCCCAGCCTTATTTCGCTCGTTACAGCCGCGCTAGTGTTTTCTTGGCTGTTCAACCCGCTCGCAGGGCCGCTGGCCATCATCGTTAAACAGTTTGGAAGTACCTTCCCCAACTGGGCGCAAACCAACGGGTTGGTAATCGTGGTGCTTACTATCATCACTTCCTGGAAGATGTTTGGTTACAACTTAATCACCCTACTAGCGGGAGTATCGGGCATCTCGCAGGACCTGATAGAGACAGCCAGACTGGAAAAGACACCCCCGGTGGAAGCTTTTTTTAAGATCATTCTTCCACTAAGTTCATCCACCGGTATATACGTATTGCTCATCACCATTGTCTGGGGACTACAATGGGTGTTTACTCCCATCAATATGCTTACCAATGGAGGTCCTAACAACGGTAGTTCCAATATCATTTATGCGGTCTACCGCGAGGCTTTCACCCTTTTCAAAACTGGCAGGGCCTCGGCGTTGGCCATTATTACCATGCTTATTTTTGGTGTCTTACTACTTTTAGAATTCAAGTTTGTGGAAAAAGGGGTGTACTATGAAAACTAAGCTGAAGGGAGGCGACCTCTTCGTTCACCTACTGCTGCTGCTGATCATTGCAGGCATTCTCTATCCCATTATTTTCGCCGCCTCCTCATCCATTAAAAGCATGAGCGAGGTGATGGGCAACGTACTGGGGCTTATTCCCAAAAGACCCACACTGGAAAGCTATAAGACTATCACCACCAAGGTGCCATTTCTGAAGATCGTCTTCAACACTGTCACCATTGCTTCAATCGCTATGTTATTTAAGATAGTCACCAGTTTCATCGTGGCATACAGCTTCGTATTCTTTGCTTTCCCGGGTAAAAACGCTCTGTATTTCGTGCTTATCAGCACCATGTTCATCCCGTTCACCGTCACCATGATTCCTAACTATATTACCATTTCCCGCATGGGCCTGCTTAACAATATCTACGGCGTTGTGCTGCCGCAGTTAAGCGACGCCATGGGTATCTTCTTGCTAAGGCAGCACATGCGAGGGGTTCCTCTCTCCTTAATTGAGGCCGCGAAACTGGAGCGAACGCCTCATCTTACAATCATGGCTCGGGTAATTCTGCCAGTCATACGACCGGCTATTATTTCCACCGGCATCATTTTCTTCGTTAACTCCTGGAATGAGTNTGTGTGGCCTAAGCTGATTTTACGCACAGAGGGAAATTTTACCCTCTCTTTGGCAGCACAAGTATTCCTGGGTGCTGAAGGGAGCGCCGACATGAATATTTCCATGGCTATGGCGGTAGCCACAATGATCATCCCTCTCGTCCTGTTCCTGAGCTGCCAGAAATTCATTATGAGTACTTTTGCCACATCGGGCATCAAGTAAGCGAGGATTTGTAAGATGGAAAACTATAATATCGTATTTGAGCATGTGAGCAAAAACTATGGCGGCATTGAGGTTGTTAAGGATTTGTGCTTCGAGATAAAGAGTGGTGAGCGCATTATCTTGTTAGGGCCCTCTGGCTGCGGGAAAAGCACCACACTGCGCATGATATGCGGCTTGGAGGAGATTACCTCGGGGGATCTGTATATGGACGGTCGCCGCGTAAATGACATTGACAGCGGTGATCGGAATGTGGCGATGGTGTTCCAGAACTACGCGCTCTTCCCGCACATGACAGTATTCAAGAATGTGGCCTTCGGCCTTCGGACCTATAAACTGACTAAACCTGAAATCAAAAAGCGGGTGGATCAGATTCTCGGGATATTGAACCTTACGGGCCTTGAAGACCGGTTGCCGAGGCAACTCTCCGGCGGGCAGAGACAGCGCGTGGCCCTTGCGCGGGCTACCGTAAAAAATGCGCCGTACTTTTTGCTAGATGAGCCTCTGTCCAACCTTGACGTGCAATTGCGGATGAAGGCTAGGAAGGAACTGGTCAAGCTGCACGAGTTGAATGGCTCAACCTTTATCTACGTGACTCACGACCAGATTGAGGCGATGACCATAGGCCAGCGAGTCGCGATTATGTACGAAGGACGTATCCAAATGGTGGACACCCCGTACAACATCTACTACCGCCCGACCACTGTATTCTGCGCACGGTTCATCGGCTCGCCGCCGATGAATGTGGTTCCGGTTGTACGGGAGGGGCGCAGTCTGCGCATCGGCGAGGTCGCCATAGAATTGATGGACGCCTGGTTACGACACCTGAAGAGTTACGATAAGGATCGACTGATGATGGGCTTTCGCCCCGAAAACATGACGCTGATGTCAGCGGCGGAGGGCGTCTGCGTTCCGCTTACGTGCAAATACGTGGAGAGCTATGGCAACAAACTGGGCATCTATTTCGATCTGGCGGGAGTCGAATGTATCTCCACAGTGGAGCAGGAACAGTATGTGGTTCCTTGTGAATCGGCTTATTGGAAAGTGGATTTTGAACGACTTCACTTATTCGACATCGATACCCAGGAAAACTTGGGTTACCCGATGGAGTACTGCAAGAATGATCCAGCGCTGGAAGGTTGTCTTAATAACATGCTGACCTCCACGACATAAGGAGCGAGAAAGGAGAACCATAAATAAACGATGATTGAATACCTGCAAGTCACCTTTATCGAAGGTGGACTTACTCTTCCTGTGATATTATTTCGCTTATGCCTGGCCATGTTGCTAAGTGGCGTTCTGGGGATGGAACGCGGTACCAAAAAAAGAGCGGCGGGCTTTCGAACCTATATGATTGTGAGTATGGGCGCAGCACTGGTGATGATTACAAGCGAGTATTTGTTTAAGACCTTCCAGGCCGGAGACCCCACTCGGTTGGGAGCCCAAGTGATAAGCGGCATCGGCTTTCTGGGGGTTGGCACAATTATCTCAACCCACCGCAATCAGGTGCGTGGGCTTACTACTGCCGCAGGGCTGTGGGTGTCCGCCTGTATTGGTCTGTCGGTCGGAATTGGTTTTTATGTAGGCGCGGTGGCTTGTGCGGGATTGGTACTATTTAGCATGACTGTACTTAGGCACTGCGAAAATTGGTTTTACGCTCGCAGCCGTCAAATCAATATCTTTGCAGAATTTGTAAACATGCAGGACCTTGGGTCATTTCTGGAAAAGGTGAAGGCAGCGCCATACGTTGTATCTGACCTCCAGGTGGAGAAGAACAAGGAGGCCGGGGGATGGATTGGCGTCATACTTACCCTAAAAGCCAGCAAGCCCGCGCCACATCAGCAGATTATCGAGTTCTTGTGCAGTTACCCCGAGATCAAAAGCCTGATTGAGATTGAGTAAAGCAGCGGACGAGGAGGATGAGAGATTGTACCCCAAAGTATACCTGACCGTAGACAATTGCTTTGCGTCTAAGCGCTGGACCGACCCAGGAGAATGGATGCAGGTGGTGCGTGACATCGGCATTCGGTATGTGGAGGCCAGCGCTGACAATGAGTGCGATCCCGGTTATACCACAGAAGCCTATCGTAAGGATTGGGTGAAAGAAGTGCAGAGAGCCTCGGAACGAACAGGAGTTCGGGTGTGTACACTGTACTCGGGGCACGGTAGTTATTCCACGCTTGGGCTGACCCATACCGATGAACGCGTGCGTAATTATATGGTCGACACCTGGATCAGAAGCATGTGCGAGACGGCAGGCGCGCTCGGAGCCGGGCTTGGATTTTTTTGCCACGCATTTTCAAGTGCTGTTTTGCAAGACCCGGCTCTTTACCGGGAGTATCTTGAATTGCTTTATGTCCAGCTAGTTAGGGTTGCCTGCTATGCTGAGGAATACGGCTGTAAATGTGTGGGGGTAGAGAACATGTATTCACCCCATCAGGTTCCCTGGACGCTGGACGGTACTGATGAGCTACTACACAGGGTAAATGCAGAGTCTGCTTTCCCGTTTTATATCTCTGTGGACGTAGGGCACCAGGTGGGACAACAACGCTTTTTGATGCCGACACAGGAGGCTCTGGAGCAAGCAGTGCGAGCAAGGCGTAACGGGGCGCCGACTCCTTGGCTGGGTATACGGCAAGCCTATGAGTTGTTCGACACAGCCGCAGTCGATCAGGAGCACGAACAGGAGCGGCTTGACGCAGTATTTACCCTACTAAAAGCGTATCCGTATCTGTTTTCGAATGACAAGGATACCTCTACCCGGAACTGGATAGAACGATTCGGTCGGTATTCTCCCATCATCCACCTACAGCAGACCGATGGGCTTAATTCCAGCCACCTTCCTTTCACACCGGAGATGAACGAGACGGGCATCGTTCAGGGTGATCAGATTCTAAGGTGGCTACACACTTCATTTTCATTGAGTAATGAGAGCGGAATGCCTCCTGAAGCGCAAGAGATCTTTCTTACACTTGAAGTCTTTTCTAAGACGACGGACACCGAAGCGGACATTATAAATCGCATGGAGCAGAGTGTCGCATACTGGCGCAGGTTCATTCCCCAAGACGGCATGGGACTTGAGGAGCTATTGCATAATTAGTGCTCGCTGAAAAGGCAAAAAATTAGAGAAATAGGGGAAGATGCGAACTAGGATAATATAGTAAGAAAAGAGATCGAAGAGTTTGTGCAAAAGATTGTGCTGAGCGTTGTTAAAGGATACAAGATGACAATTTTCGATCGGCCTATTCCTTAACCGCGCCAAAAGAAACTCCTGTCATGATTTTTTCCTGAAAGAATATGAATAAGACCAGCACCGGAATGGAGGAGACTACGCAGCCTGCCAGCAGCAGTTCCCAAGGGACTGCAAACACACTGCCCTCAGTCGTACTCAGTAGTGGAAGGACAACCATAAGCGGCATACGATCAGGACGCGTGATCATCATAGCAGGCCATAAAAAATCGTTCCATTTTGAAAGTGCAAGCAGAACTGTAATTGCCCCAACCGCAGGAGACGACATAGGAAGTATAATTTGCCGAAAAATCGTAAAATGACTGGCGCCATCAATTTTTGCCGCATCCAATACAGCGTCGTTCACCGTTTTCATAAATTGCCTAAGCATAAATAGCGCCAGTACATTCGCAGTGCCCGGCAGTATCTGCACCTGATAGGTATTGATCCATCCTATTCTACTAAACAAAATATATAATGGCGGCAGCATTACTTCCATAGGAATCATCATTGTTGCCAGCAGGGCAATAAACAATATATTTCTGCCCTTAAAATCTATTTTTGCAAAAGCGTATGCCGCCAGCGCTGAAATAAAAACCGTAATGAACACGTGCAGTATGGTAATAAGGAACGTATTCAGGATACCGCTCTGAATTAATCCGCTGTTTCCGAGAAATAAATCAATATAATTTTGGAACGTGGGCGCTATTGGCCATCCTCCCGGATTTGACGACAGTTCCCGCGCGGTTTTAACAGATCCGAAGCCCATTAACAGGAAAGGATACAAACTTGTTGCCGCGACGGCTGTCAAACACACTGTTATCAAAAATGCTGGAAGTCTTTTTTTCATTGCGCTTCCATCTCCTCAGCTTTCATTAAATAGACGAAGCTGCACAATGGACAAAAGGAAAATGACAATGAAAATGATCCATCCTGCAGCAGAAGCAAAGCCAAAGTTTCCGCCTTTGATGTTATTAATTACTATGTTGAGTATGGGCATAGCGTCCACTGGCGCGTCCAACCAATTTGAAATCAACAAATTGGGTTCCACAGCCATTTTAATGGAGGCGATGGTCTCGATAATAAAGGATAGGGCGAAAATAGATTTCATCATTGGGATGGTTATACGAAACAAGCGTTGAATTACGTTGGCGCCGTCAATAATTGAAGCCTCCATAATATCTTTACTGATAGTTGTGAGCCCGGATAGAAAAATCACCATAAACCAGCCAATGCCACGCCAGGTAATCATAATAACAACAGAGAGTTTCATCAACAATTTATCCTGTAAAAACGGTATTTCTGTCCCCAGTAATGTATTGATAACTCCGCTACGGGTGGCAAAAATAACACGCCATATCATAGCGGCGGATACTACAGCCAAAACTTGAGGTGAGAAAATTATCATCTTTAGCAGTCGCGTCCATTTTGAGTAAGAAGAATGAAGCATCACCGCTACGCTGAACGATATTACCATGGTTGGGATTATGTGTACGACGAGATAAAAAAACGTATTTGCGAAAGCAGTCCAAAAGAAAGGATACTGAATAAGAGTCACATAATTTCTTAAACCCACAAAAGTGGCGTTTCCGAATCCTCTGTACCTATAAAAACTGAGTACAATAGAGTAGACTGCTGGGACAAGAAAGAATAAAAGGAATGAACCCAAAAATGGCGAAATAAATATATATGCCGTAAAAGCTTCCCTATTATGCATTTTATGAAGTTTGTTTGCGCGTTTGTCAGTCATATTCGGATTCTATCCATTTTTAAGTTATTATAGAGAAAAAATTCTGTGTTGCATAGTCAAAATTTAGCGGAAAGATAAAAATAATTAACTTTCAAAAAACTTTTTACTATATATTGATATCACATTAATATACAATTACAGCAATTTCTGAGATAAAAAAGGAGGAATAATATGTTTACTTGTAAAAAATTTCACAGATACTTGGCATTAGTTTTGGCTCTCATTATGCTTATCGCACTCTCCGCTTGCGGTGGCTCAGGTAGCCCTGCACTCCAGCAGACTACCGTTGCGAGCGCAAATTCGGAAGCCTCTACACAATCCGCTACTCAAGCCGAGACACAGACCGCAGATCAAATCGAAGCACAACCCGCCACTCAACCAGAAACGCAGTCCCCAGCTCAGCCTGACGCGGAAAAAACACAGTTGTACTGGATGTGTTGGGGGCATCCCAGAAACATAGAGATAAAAATGGAAGCTATGGAGAAATCCCGCCCGGATTTGTATGACAAATACGAGCTAATTGCAGTTGTAGCCGGCCCGGGCCCAGGAGATCTTGCCGACAGGTTGCGCCTGACACTGGCGTCCAATGAAACCCTGCCTGACATCGCCCAGTTATCCAGTGATCTTATGCCCGAGTTCGTGCAGGCGGGAGTTCTTGCTGATTTGTCTGATCAATATACAGATGCAATAAAAGCGAACTTGACGGATGGCGCTCTGGAACTGGTTACATTCGATGGCAAGCAATATGCCTATGTTTATATGTATGGTCTTTTGTCTTGGGTGTACCGCTCGGATTTATTTGCAGAAGCAGGTATAAATGTGGCGGACATTAAGGATGTTGACGATCTGATTGAAGCCGGAAAAAAGTTCCATCAACACTTCCCTGATAAATACATAACCAACTTCGTGCCGGAAATGGCGGCGGGCGGAGACATGGGCAGGTTTGTATGGATTTTAAGCGGTAATGGAGGCAGATATGTGGATGAAGCAGGCAATTATATATTTAACGCCGATCCTGGCGTGCGTGCGGCGCTGTTGGATTTGAAGAAGCTTTATGACTCGGGGGTTTGTGTGAATATCAGCGAATGGACGCCTGATTGGGAACAGGGCTTTGCGGATGGAACCATCGCGTCATCCCTTATTGCAAGTTGGATCAAAGACGCTGCGTTTATGAGTACATACGCTCCTGATACTGCGGGATTATGGGATGTTGCTTTGTTCCCCGATTTTGGCGGGGCTAAGGGTGGCGGAAGCCAGTTTGGCGGCTCTGTAACATTTATAATGAAGGATGCGCCCCACGCAAAGGAAGCCATTGAAGTAATGACCGCGATGGTGTTGGACAAAGACGGCGCACTGGCTAATTATGTCGCTGCCGGCGGCGGACTGCCTCCAGTGCTAAAGGATGCGTTTAACGATCCAATTGTTTCAAAACCCGACCCGTTCTGGGGTACTCGCATGTGGGAAATGGAGCAGGAGATGATGAAGTCATTCAAGGTGTTTCCGTTCACTCCTGCGTCAATGCTTGAAGACAAAATAATCGCCCCATACGTACAGCGATATTTAAGAGGTGAAATTGAGTTGGATAATATGCTGAACTCCGTGAATAATGATTTACTTTTACAGATCGGAAATCCCTATGATTTAAATTGAATCGCAATAGGCCGGATGATTCACAGCTCTGTGGGGAGTATGGGGGAGTATGGGGGAGTATAGCGGAAAGCAGAGCTGTGAATTTAATGTGAATTTAATTTGACTTCTAGTTTGACTTCTAGTTTGGCTTCTAATTTGGCTTCTAATTTGGCTTCTAATTTGACTTCTAATTTGACTTCTTATTGAAAGGAATTGCTTCAATGGATAAAATTAGTATTATTGCAGTTCGGGAATACCCGGATTATCTTGAGCGAGCAGCGGATTATTTTGCCAGCAAATGGGATTTCCCCCGTATTGTTTATATGGACTGCATCGCAAGCAGTTTGACCACCGATAGTCCTTTGCCCCGATGGTATCTAATGATAAATAACGATAGAATAATTGGCAGCTACGGATTAATAACCAATGATTTCATCAGTCGTCAGGATTTATGGCCATGGATTTGCGCTGTTTACATTGAGGAAAGCGAGCGCGGTAAAGCGCTCGGCGCCCGCCTCTTAGAGCATGGTTGTAAAGAAGCGGCAAAGTTGGGGTTCCCGATGGTATATTTGTGCACCGACCATGTGGGGTATTATGAAAAATACGGTTGGAGATATATTGGGCAAGGATACAAGTATGCAGGGAGTGAGCATCGGTTATACGAAGCCCACAGTAAAAAGTGATCATTGAATCACGCGAATGCGCGGCGCGCGGACAGCAACCCGCGCGAGGATAGGGGAACCACGCTTCGCCGAGCCAATTTGGGCTGTGGGCGGCAGCCCACATAAGTATCGAATCTACAAATATAATCTGAAAACGAAAGGGGAGACATAAGAATGCCGGCAAATATTATACCTGATTGGAGTAGTGGCAATTGGTCTGCGCCGAGAGATAACCCAATTATCGGGCATATCGAAGGCAGTAATGCGCGCTGTGCCATCGGTGATCCTCAAATAATACTGCCTGGTGAGTTCGACAACCAGTGGCACATGTTTTTTCATGGGAATAAGGGTGGGACAAGTGAAACGGAAGTAATATACAGCCATTGTGTTTCTGACAACGGTTTAGACTGGATATACCACAAGATTTGGAATTGGCCTTGCGGTCCAAGTTATATCACATGTGATGGGGAACGATGGATACTATTTTATACTGATATCCTCTTAGGACATGAAACGCAACAGGTTAGCGTGGGCAGCAGCACAGTCATCCGCGCGAAAACAACCAGCGATTTTGTCACATGGTCGCAACCCATTGACATTCTAGAGCCCGAACTTGATTGGGAATGTGAGGGAAAAGCCGTACAAGCCCGAAACCCTTGTGTAATTCTACTGCCTGACGGCGGCTATCGAATGTACTATTCTGCGGGTACCATATGGCTGGACGATTGCGGTTACGAGGAACCCAAATATATTGGCGTAGCCCATGCCGATAGTATCCTGGGCCCATGGCGGAAAGCCGATAAACCCATTCTTGGCCCAGAACCGGAAAACCCCTATGCAAATTTTGGCGCCGGCGCGCTTAAGGTGTACCGCTACGGCTTCGAATACCTGGGCTTATATAATCCCCTTTATAAAGGGGAAGATGGACATTCGCATTCGGCCATTTGTATGCTCATGTCGCATGATGGACTTGATTGGCGGCGGGCGCAGTTTAACCCGATAATTGAGCCGGAAGACGGGTGGACAAAAGCACTCGTATATCAGTTGGACTTGCGACAGTACGAAGGGAAATTATGGTTGTATTTCAATGCGCGTAACGATTGGCATGACGGCGTCGAACATATCGGATGCCTTACGATGCCATGGGATGGCGCGCCGGTGGAAAAAATGTGGAGCTTGAGCGGGAAAGGAATATCGAATGAGTAAAATACTGGTAACAGGCGCCTCCGGAAGGGTTGGCGCAAACTTGGTAAAAAAACTGCAAGAAGACGGAATGGATGTCCGGGGCTTTGTTATGGCGGATGATCCCTTGAGAGGCAAGTTAGAGGCGTTAGGTTGCGAGATTTTTGAGGGTAATATGTTATGCGAAGAGGACATTGAGCGGGCAATGGCAGGTTGCGAATATATAATTCACCTTGCGGCGTTAATTGGACGCCCGAATGCAATGAGTGAAAGGGAATACTGGGATATCAACGTCACGGCTTCCTTTATGCTCGTTCGCGCCGCAGGGCGCAAGGGCATTAAGCGCTTTATTTTTGCTTCGACCGATTCAATATATTCAGCCAGCAACCCCCAATATAGTCCCATAGACGAAAATCATCCGCAAAACCCGTTCTTTCTGTACAGCCTCACCAAAAAAGCGGCGGAGGCAGCTGTTCTTGAAGGTATGAATGAGTTTTCTATGCCTGCTGTCATTCTGCGTTTTTCTTATGTCATGGCAAACAGTGAGGTTTTGGATTACTTCCGCGCTTCCTCTGTTGCTGATACGCTAAAACACCTTCACCCTATGAGTATGGCCTATGCGCCTGGTCAGCAAGATGCTTTGGAAAGATTCCAATGTCTGGTAAACTCGCCTGACGCGCTGGTCGTTCCAAAGGGCCCCGACCTTCGCAGTTGGCGCCTGCATCTTGTGGATGTGAGGGACATAGTATCCGGCATCCTTCTTTCGTTATCCGGCGCCAGGGCCACTGGCGAGGTGTTTAATCTTGCAGGCCCGCACTCCACCACTTGGGAACAGGCTACAAAATATATTTCTCAAAAGACTGGGCAACCTGTTACGGAATGTGTGCTGGATAATTATTGGGGTTATGAGATGAATATTCAAAAAGCGGTAAACTTACTGGGCTTTCACCCTGAATATGACATTTACCGTATGATTGACGATGCCCTGGCTTACAAGCAGGGCGCTGATACGGGCGTTATCTCCGCCCGCTGAGATGGCGCCGCCATTATATAACTCCAGCGGGAGATACGCTCCAGCATAATAACCTCAATGGGAGATACGCTCCAGCATAATAACCTCAGCGGGAGATACGCGCCAGCCTGCTGGGAAGCGGGCCCTCGCTGCGTTACTACTCGTTAAGAGGAAAAATCCGAAGCTGAGTTATATGTTAAGGGAAGATACATGACAAGGCTGCCATTTTTAGACAAAATTAATTCATTAAACTCTGTAAACCTCCGTTTTATAAGGTTAACTGTTTTGTTGATGATAGTAGTTGTCATATTTGTGCTACTCCTCACTTCGATTCTGTATTCGGTGTCGCGTGACGCGCTGATAAGACAATTATACCGTAATGAGCTAGATAGCACAGTCCCGATGAACAGTATCATTAAGTACATGTCTGACTCTGTCAACTCGCTCGCACTGCAACTGCTGCGCGACGAGGATATTCGCATGATACTTTACAACCAATCATGGGAACACACATCTGAACAGCTAAAAAAAGTGTACCGAAGGTTGTCGGATGCGCGCGTCAGCATGAGTTTTATTGATTCGATCTATCTGATCAATCTTGACGCGCAAAGCGTCATTTTGCCTTCAGCACAGCATTACTCAGCGTTCTCTATCCACACTGAGAACTTTCCAGATCAGGAAATAATTTCAATTTTGTCATCGAATGACCACGCCACAAGCTATGTCCCTATACCGCGAATCATTGGCAGCAATAGGATCACAGGAGCGTCTGCAAGTGAAAAGGAGGTTTTTACTTATATTTATTCAGAATTGCCCTTAAGTAAAAAAAGACTTAATACGTCCATTGTTATTAATACTTCCAAAATGTGGTTGGACAATTATTTGCAGGAACAAGCCGCTGGCGCGCAAATGCTGGTGCTTAACGCTGAAAGCATGGTTATTTTTAGCTCAATCCATAACTCTGAATATACATTTATGCAGAGTGCGGATGATGCTTTATTATTGCAGCAAACGAATATATTAGACATTCAATCCGATAAAAATGACGCGGGTTTTTTTACGTTAAAACGTGACGATGATGAATACCTGGTAGTTTACAGTAATTATAGATGGGTCAATTGGAGCATAATTAAAATAATTCCCCTCAAAAGCATTATTTCCGACCTTAATCTGATAACCAGAACGACCGTATCAACATGTATCGTAGTTCTGTTATTGTTGATACTGGCGTTTATTTTCTATTTTACAAGTGTGGGAGATGTTATTCGCCGAATGAGCAAAAAAATGGGTCAGCTTGAAAACCAGCATGAAATGGAGTCTGATGCGCTACGCAAGGATTTTCTGCGATCATTGCTATATGATAAAGGCTGGGACAAACAGGCGGTTTTCGATAAATCTGAAGAGTTAAGAATAAATATAAACACCCGGCAGCATTACAATATCGTATTGATTGCATTCGGGAAATCCAACACGCACACGCTAAACAATGAAGAAAGGGAATTCATATACAATCTTCTGAAAACCAAACTTAAAGATTCAGGATCATGCGGAGTATTCTTTGATACGAATGATTGCGTCATTTTGTACAATGTCGAAGAAGATTCCCTTTCAAGATATAAAGAGGATGAACTTGAGCGTTTCTCCGGTATGTTGCGGGATATAGTCCCAAAGGAGTTTTTACAGCATCTCACGATCACAATAGGTATTCCCTCCGGAGACTACTCCGCTGTTTATGAGATGTACAACTATATACGGTCTTCCATTAAGTACAATATATTCATTGACGAGGGTCGTAACTTGTACTGTGATGAGGTTCAGATGTTGGAGCACAAGATTGGAGCGTATCCTTCAAAATCCGAACAAAAACTATTGGACGCGTTGCTAAATCAACAGATTGAAAGGACTCGCGACATCTATTCCAAATTTATAGACGCACTCTGTGACAACGCATATGATATTTTTATGTCGTATTTGGCTCATTTTGTTTTTGAACTCACGCATGTGATTAAAACTGTGCTTAATGGAAAAGGAATTGCAGCAACTGAAAAAGAAAAATTTGAATACTACGTAATATGGGAATGCATAGCGTCTTGCGAGCGGGTATCTCAAATAAATACACTGATTAACGAATTGTTTGATGAATTCTGGAGCGTTATGATCAATGCTCACAACGATAAATCCAAAAAGCTGCATCAGCAAATAGTCGCTTTTATAAAGGAAAACTGTCACGATCCCTCATTCTCGATAACCACAATATCAGATGCATTTAAAATGTCGCCCGCTTATTTAGGGATGAAATTCAATCAATTTACATCGCGGCATTTGGTAAATTACATCAATGACACGCGGATAGAAAATGCAAAAATCGTGTTGGCGCAGACAAGTTTGCCTATAAAAGCGGTTGCCGAAAAAACCGGTTTCTCCAGCACTCAGTATTTTCACAAGGTATTTAAAAATGCATTGGGGATAACGCCAAACGAATTTCGTAACACAGCAAATAAACCTAGCAAATAAACCCAGCAAATAAACCCAGCAAATAAACCAAATCGAAATAATTAATAATATAATTCATATTTATTAGTATTTAGGAGCTGATTATTCATTAGTATTTAGGAGCTGATTATTCATTAGTATTTAGGAACTGATTATTTATTAGTATTTAGGAGCTGATTATTTATTACTAAAACTTAGCAGTTACAGAAAGTAGTCCGAACCTTGAAAAATCAATATTTTGCGCCATAAAAATGTGGCAATATCGCTCTGAAAATGGTATAATGGA
>JGI24702J35022_10000960_pt1 | contig 17998 bp, 11 predicted proteins | sample TergutTh196P4_FD_35022 | JGI IMG/M metagenome (IMG submission 35022)
ATACCCGGTGTGAGTTCTGTTGAAATTTGGGGAGAAAAAAAATTAGCCATCCGACTTAAAATGGATCCCATGCTGTTGGCAGCCTACCAACTCACTCCCTCAGATATAAGCAATGCCGTTACCCGCGAAAACGTAGAACTCCCCTCCGGAAGAATTGAAGGAGAGAATACCGAACTAACAGTGAGAACGATGGGACGTCTGCAAACGATTGAAGACTTTAACAATCTCATCATTTCTCAAACGAACGAACGCGTCATCAGATTTTGCGACATCGGAACTGCCGAAATTGACGCCGAAAATGTGAGATCTATTATGAAACAGGATGGCAAAACGATGGTCAACTGTATCATCATTCCGCAACCCGGCTCTAACTACATTGATATTGTAAATCGTGTAAAAACTGTGTTGCCTGATATTGAAAAGAATCTACCTGTTGGTATGGAGGCAAAGGTAACTTTTGATGATACAACCTATATCCGAAATGCTATCAAAGAAGTGCAAGATACTATTGTAGAAGCGTTTTGTTTGGTGGTATTGATTATTTTCCTCTTTTTGAGAAATGTAAGAACCACCTTAATTCCCATTGTTGCTATCCCCATTTCTCTCATCGGTACATTTTTTATTATGTATATTTTTGGATTCTCTATCAATATTTTAACACTGTTAGCTATCGTATTGTCTATTGGCATGGTGGTGGATGATGCGATTGTGGTAATGGAAAATATTTACCAAAAAATTGAATCCGGAATTTCGCCTATACAGGCGTCTTTTAAAGGTTCAAAAGAGATCTATTTTGCAATTATAGCCACTACGATTGCTCTGGTTGCGGTATTTTTCCCTATTGTTTTTTTACAGGGAACTACGGGGCGACTTTTCCGCGAATTTAGTTTAGTAATTGCGGGTGCCATTGTAATCTCTGCATTTGTCTCTTTGAGTTTGACCCCTATGTTGTGTAGCCGTATTTTAAAAAAACAGGAAAAAGAATCGTGGTTGTTTCGTGTTACAGAACCTTTTTTTGAATGGCTTAATCATATTTATAAAAAGGGATTAACAGGGTTTATGAAAGCGCGGTGGATAGCGCCCGTTTTCCTTATTGTGGCGCTCGTTTATTCCGTTTATTTGTGGGGTAAAATGCCCTCCGAAATGGCGCCGATAGAAGACCGATCTTCGTTGCGTGTTTCTTCCACCGCTCCCGAAGGAACCTCTTTCCAATATATGGATAATTATACCACAGAATTAAGTCAATATCTCAAAGAATCTATTCCCGAAACAGATATGATGTTTTCATTGGTTGGACGTGGCAGTGTGAACTCCTCCTTTTCTAACGTAATTTTAAAAGATCCGAATGAAAGAACACGCTCGCAACAAGAAATAGCCGAAGAGATTGCGCCTACACTGAGAAAATTTACCGGCGCCAGAACCATCATGACACAACGGCAAACTTTTGGAAATAGCAGAGGAGGAATGCCCGTAGAATATGTAATTCAAGCAAAAAATTTGGAAGATTTAAAAATTGTTCTTCCGGAATTTATGGACAAAGTTTCGCAAAATCCTGCTTTTTCGGCTTACGATTTGAATTTAAAATTTACCAAACCCGAACTTACTTTACGGATAAATAGAGATAAAGCGGCTTTACTTGGCGTTTCTGTGGAGGAAATTTCCCGAACTTTACAACTCACCATGAGCGACCAAAGAGTAGGATATTATATTTATAATGGTAAACAATATCAAATAATTACGCAATTTGACCAAAAAAACAGAAGTAAACCCACCGATTTGGATAATGTTTATGTTCGTAATGTAAATGGCGAACTTATCGGGTTGAATAATTTGGTAGAACTTTCTGAAAACTCAACGCCTCCGCAACTTTATCGTTACAACCGATTCGTATCTGCCACTGTTTCCGCCAATCCTGCAAAAGGTTATACGCTTGGACAGGGAATTCAAGAGATGGACAAAATTGCCACAGAAACATTGGATGATAACTACAAGACCACACTTTCCGGAAGTTCCAAAGATTTTGTGGAAAGTTCTTCCAGTTTGTTATTTACATTCTTTTTGGCGTTAATATTTATCTACTTAGTACTTTCCGCCAATTTTGAAAGTTTTCGCGATCCGTTCATTATCATGCTTACGGTTCCTTTGGCGCTCATGGGCGCTCTGTTATCGCTCTCATTTTTTGGACAAACGATGAATATTTTCAGTCAAATTGCCATGATCATGTTGATTGGATTAGTTACCAAAAATGGTATTTTGATTGTGGAGTTTGCCAATCAGAAAAAACAGGAAGGAGTTCCGCTCAAACAAGCGATTGTTGATGCGGCTATTTCCCGTTTTCGTCCTATATTAATGACCAGTTTATCCACTGTACTTGGTATTTTACCGATGGCGGTTGCCACCGGCGCAGGCAGCGAAAGCCGCGTAGCAATGGGGATAGCCGTAGTGGGTGGAATGATTTTTTCCACCCTGCTCACCCTGTTCATCATTCCTGCCATTTATACGTATCTTTCTTCAAAAAAAGTAGTAAAAATTGAGGATGAAGAGGAAAAGTAGATATAAATGTAATTTATAAGCAAAATTTTTAATTGGTAATTGAATAACGGCTATTTGTTTGTTTCGCGATAACTGATTAGTGCCGCTGTATTTATGAATACTGCCATTCCTGAAAGCACGCTGATTTGCATCTTTATTTCTTCTATTCCACTGCCTTTTAACACAATGAGTTTAATGACATCCATATAATACGACATAGGATTGAGATAATTGATATAAACTGCCCATTGTGGCATCCCTTCAATAGGCGTGAACAATCCGCTTAACAAAACAAAAACAATAAAGAGGAAAAATACGATAAACATTGCTTGCAGCTGGTTGGATGAGACACTTGAAATAAAAAAACCCAGACCTAACATGACTAACAGGTAGATAGTGGTTACAGAAATGAGTACGGGCAAGCTGCCTTGCACAGTTATTCCAAACACTATCTTCATAAGAAACAATCCTAATAAAAATTCAGCCATACCGAGAATCCAAAAGGGGATCATTTTGCCTACTAAAAATTGCCACTTCGGAATAGGGGATACATTAATTTGTTCAATTGTTCCAATCTCTTTTTCACGAACAATATTTAATGCTGTAACATAGGCTCCAATTAAGGTTACCAAAATCACTAAAATTCCGGGGACAATCAAGTTCTTATAGTTCATTTGCTCGTTGTACCAGTAAATATTCACCGTCATTAGTTTTGATGGCGAATCTCCCATTATGCTCAATTCCGATACTTTTTCTTCATAAAACTCTCCGATTACAGTTTGCGCATATCCTACTCCAATACCAGCTTTAACACTGTTTATTGCGTTAGCTGTAATAGCAATCGTAGCCTTTTCAATATTCATCATACTTCTTTCGAAATACTCTGGAAATTCAATCAGAATATCAATTTTATCTTGTAACATAAGATCTTCCGCTTCATTTTTTGTGTCTAACAAACCATAATTCACAAAATATCTCGAATATTCAAACTTATCTTGTATTTCTCTCGTAATAGATGATCTATCATGATCAATAAAAGCAATATGAAGCGTTTTTATTTCATAATCTGCAGTAAAAGGAAAGAGTAAAAATTGTACTAATGGCGCCACAATAAGAATTTGCATGAGCAAAGTATTCCTGTACACTTGCAAAAACTCTTTTTTAATGAGGATAAGTATGGTGCGCATTAAAAGAAATTTTAGATTTTAGATTTGAAATATGAATGTAGTGATACCTAAATTTTTGGCAAAAATAAAAATAATTCGGTAACAAAATTTTCTCATATTTTTCTTAATCCTATCTATTTTATCCTATATTTGCACCCTTATTTTTGTAATACATCTTTTAATATATGAAACAAGTACTTCTATTTTTTTCCCTTTTTCTATTTTTATTTGGATATACTTATTCTCAAATAGATACGCAGCAAGAAATAAAATCGGACACTACTGCTGTGCAAGACACGCAGGAAGATATTGCCTCCTCTTTCGGCAGTATTAGCGAAGGACAAACTGATGACGAAGGAGGCGATACCTTTATCCCCAGTTTGTTACACTCCTCCCGCGATGTATATCAAAGTAATTCTTCCTATAATTTTAGTGTCGCCTATTTTCGTAATCGGGGATACGATAATCAGTATCAAGATATTTGTTTGAACGGATTTATGATGAACAGTATGATTACCGGTCGCGCTTCCTTTTCGCAGTGGGGTGGCTTAAACCACGTAGTGCGCTGGCCTGAACAGATTATTGATATGAACTCCGCTACTTTTATTTTTGGAAATGTAGGCGGCGCTACCAATTATGATCTCCGCGCCTCAGGCTACCGTAAACAGATGCGTGCAACCTATTCCATATCAAACAGAACCTACATGAACCGCTTTATGTTCACCGCCGCCTCCGGCGTAATGAAAGGCGGATGGTCGGTGGTTGGATCTGCCTCAACACGCTTCGGAGACGCCATCGCTTATGCACCCGGAACATCTTACACCGGTTTCAGCGCTTTTATTGGAGCAGAAAAAAAGTTTGATGAAGAACACGCATTAAATCTTACCGCTTTTGTGTCCCCAACCCAAAGAGGAATGCAAGCAGGATCAGTGCAGGAAGCCTACGACCTGGTAGGCTCAAATTATTACAACCCTAACTGGGGATGGTATGAAGGTAAAAAACGAAACGCCAGAGTAAGAACTACCTTTGAACCGGTAATCTTACTTACCCATTATTTCACGCCAAAAAACAACAAATACACCATAACCACCACATTAGCATCAACTTTTGGAAGAAATAGTTCTACAGGATTAAACTGGTACGACGTACCCGACCCACGCCCCGACTACTATAAAAATCTACCCAGTTATTATAAAGACAGCCTTAACCTGTATGAAGCATGGACAGAAGCTTGGAATTCAGATGATAAAATGTTTCAAATAGACTGGTATAAAATGTATGAGGTGAACCAAACGGCTAAAAATTATACCGACAGTCTCGGAAATTCATATCCCCTGCGTGCCCAATATATGGTTGAAAACCGCGTAATTGACCACTTTGAACTGGGCGGCGCTTCAAATTTGGTTATGGATATCAATAAAAATATAAAACTCTCTGCCGGCGTGGATATTAGAGGGTTAAAACAACATAACTATAAAACTATTAACGATTTATTGGGAGGCGCGTACTGGTTGGATGTAGATAAATTCTCCGAAGGCGCACAACCCGAAGATCTGTCTGTGGAGTATAACGACTTAAATAATAAAGATGTTAAATTAAATGAAGGCGATGTTTTTGGCTATGATTATAACTTTTTAATTTATAGCCAAAAAGCATGGGCTATGCTGAACTTTACCTATCCGAAAATTGACTTTCATGCAGGCGGACAATTGGGCGCTTCAGAAATGTGGCGTGTTGGTTTTATGAGAAATGGACGTTTCGCAAATGATTCTGAAGGAAAATCAAAAACGAAATCCTTTTTTGAAGGCGGCGCAAAAGCAGGTATTACCTACAAAGCCACCGGTCGTAACTACTTAGTACTAAACAGTGAATTTGTTACTTCCGCCCCCAGCATTCTCAACGCTTTTTTAGCCCCGCGTATTAGAAATACCTATATCAGTGACTTGAAAACCGAAAAAATTGCAAGCGTAGATCTATCCTATATCATGAATTATCCTTTTATGAAAATGCGCGCTTCTTTATATTTTACACAGTTTTTCGATCTTACAAAAGTAGTCAGTTATTACCATGATGATTATGGTACAATGGTAAATGATGCCATTACAGGAATGAATCAGCGCCATTTGGGAATTGAATTAGGAACCGAAATAAAACTCAGTTCCATGTTCTGGCTTATTTTAGCAGGAAATGTTGGCGATTATCGCTACAGCAACAGTCCTACTGTATATACCAATGCCGAAAATGGATACGACATGTTAGACGTCGGAGAACTTGACGTTAAACAAACCGTTTACTGGAAAAATTTCTTTGTTGCCGGGTCCCCACAAATAGCAGGTACATTAGGACTTAAATTTAATCATAACTATTGGTGGGTAAATATCAACGCTAATTATTTTGATAGAATTTTTTGCACAGTAAATCCTGATCGAAGAACCTCTAATGCACGCGGAACATTAGATATTGACAATAATCCTGCCGATGCGGAACTTTATCATCAAATTGCAGATCAAGCCCGCATAAAAGGACAGTTTACTTTAGATCTCTCTGTGAGCAAAAGTTGGAGAATAAAAAGATATACTATTGGTTTTAATATTAATGTTGCCAATATTACCAATAATAAAAAATTGGTTACTACTGCTTGGGAAGCATATCGTTTTGACTATAGAGAATTGAATATTGAAAAATATCCAAACAAAAACTTTTATGCGTTTGGAACAACATTCTTTGCAGGATTTAATTTTACATTTAACTAATCACTAATCATTAATCACTAATCATTAATCATTATGAAAAAAACAAGCATCTTTCTTATTATTACCGGAATAATTTTTACTGCGTGTTTTAAACCAGAAGTAGCGCCGCCATTGGAATTTAACGGAGAAGCAAATATGACGATTGCGGAACTTCAAGAATTGCATACATTAGGAGGCGGAGATCCCACATTAATTGATACAAATGCCATTATTACAGGTTTGGTAATTTCTACAGATCAGTTTGGCAGTTCATATAAAGAACTGTATATCCAGGATGAAACTGGCGGAATATGTTTACGTGTTGCAAATACCGCTTATTTCAATAAATATCGTATTGGACAACGAATTTTTGTGAAAGCCAAAGATCTTTATTTAGGAAACTATATATCTGTAAGTGCAAGTGGATTAGCGCGCTACGGTTTTTATCAATTGGGATTATTTGGGAATACCGAAGGAGGCTTGGAGTTTATCTCCACAAATGCTGAGGGCAGGCATATTTTCCGTTCGGGGATTCCAGAAGCGCCACCTATGCCCAAGATTATTACAAGCACAACTGATATTGACGAAAAAATTGGCGGAGATTACCATACATTAGTAAGATTAGAGAACTGCTATTTTGTGAGTGCAAACGGAACAAGAAAATATTTTGAACCATCAGGATCACTTACAACGATAAGCCAGGATGTAGGATTTAACAACGGAACAGGTACTGTTCAAGCCCGAATCAGTAAATATTGCACATTTGCCAATGATATTTTGCCAAAGGGTACAGTGAATATTACAGGTATTTTATCCATGTATGTTAGCCCACCTTACTCTCCCCACCAACTTATTATTTGCAGCATTAACGATGTTGTTGTGCTTCCCCCTGAAAAAATATTGCAAAACATTGATATGAATACGACCAATCCTTTCAATACAGGATGGACTAATGAACCAGTTACTGGTGCAAATTGGACTTATACACAAGGAAATGTGAGCGTAAGACCCGATGGACAGGAAACGGAATGCAGGTTTGTTTCGCCTAAATTGAACTTTTCAGGAGAAAAAAATGTAGTCATCTCATTTAATTACCGATTACCCAACGGAGGTACTACCAACAATGCACAAGTGAAATACACCATTGACGGAACAAAATGGGATCCGTTACAATTTTCACCCCAAACAGGCGCTACCACAGAAGCCGTATTGAAATTAGATGATAATATTGCTGCCAATCCTAATCTGCAAATCGCTTTCCAGTATAAAACTACGGAAATTTTCCCAATATGGATTATTAACAGAATTACATTTAAGGCGAATGTTTTGTAATGATTAATGGTTAAAGTTTGATACTAATATTTCAACCATAATTTCAAAAAATTAAAAGTTGCAAATTTCTTCTTAAATACCTATATTTTCACCTCCAAATTCTTCTGATGAAACAATTTTTATCTTTCGTGAATAAAGAGTTTATGCATATTTGGCGCGACAAACGCACTATTTTGGTAGTGATTGGATTGCCCGTTATTCAGATGATTTTGTTTGGATTTGCTATTTCAACGGAAGTACGGAATGTGCGGTTCGGTACGTTTAATCCCACAAAAGATGCAGTTTCTTTAAAATTGGAAGAACATTTTATAAACAATCATTATTTTACTTATATTGAAGAAATTACAGATCCAAATCATGTTGCAGATTATTTTAAACAGGATAAAGTTGATATGATTTTGGTGTTTGAAAATAATTTTGAATATAAACTTACGCATCAAGGGGAAGCGCATATTCAAATACTTACCGATGGCATAGACCCAAACAGCGCTACTGCTATTGCCAATTACGCCCATCAAATTATTCAGAAATATCAACAGGAAATCTCTGCACAGATGCCAAACGGATATTTTATTATTCCTCAAATCAGATTGTTGTATAACCCGCAGATGAAATCTGCTTTTAATTTTGTGCCGGGAGTAATGGGATTAGTTTTGACGATTATTTGCGCCATGATGACTGCTGTTTCTATTGTAAGAGAAAAAGAACGCGGATCTATTGAAGTGTTGTTAGTTTCCCCCATTAAACCCATTTACATAATGATTGCCAAAATGTTGCCCTATTTAGTCATCTCTGGAATCATTATGGTACTTATCATTTTACTTTCTATTTTTATGCTGGGAGTACCTATGGCTGGCAGTTACGTTACTTTTTGCTTAGTATCGCTGATTTTTGTGATTGCAATGCTCGCTATGGGGTTATTAATTTCAACTTTGGTGGACAATCAAGTAATTGCTTTATTATTATCGGGTATGGGGTTAATGATGCCTACTGCTTTGTTATCCGGAATGATTTTTCCTGTAGATAATATGCCCTGGTTATTACGTGCTATTTCTTTCTTTTTGCCTGCACGATGGTTTATTGCGGCTATTCGCAAAGTGATGATAGAAGGTTTGTATTTTGTATCTATTTACAAAGAGTTTATAATTCTTTTAGTAATGACATTAGTATTGTTAGTCATCAGTTTGAAGAAGTTTAAAATTCGGTTGGAATAGAGTTAGTTTTTAAGAAATTAAAACAAATTTTCAACTTGTGTGCTTTGTGAGAAATCTTTACGAACTGTGTGTGAAGAGATTTTGACTTTTAGGACAGATCCATCAAAAAAATAATTTTAGTCGGACAATAATGCAAAATAATATATTATTATTATTAAGTTTTTTAATTAATTGATAAATATTACTCATTTTTTCCCTGATAAAATCGTTTTGTAACGTTTTGCGTCCAAAAGAATTTCCATCGCTAATTTTATATCGGGATCAGTAACAAGTTGATTCTCAATTCTTCCCTTTTGAAAATAGTACCGCGCAACAATCTCATTCGCAATAAAATCAGATATTTCATTTTGAAATTTGTAAATATCATTACTTTTTTCAGTATCAATTTTTTTTAGTATTTCATTGTAAATGGGTTCAATAGCTGGGAAATATTTTTCGTTTTCTGCAACCTCCTTTAATTCTTTTAATAACTCCTCTGTTTCTGTTTTGTATTCAAAGTTTTTATTTACTGCGTAATCTGCAAACTTTTTGTATTCGCTATCAGAAAGTTTAAATTGATTTGCCGGAAGAATATTATCATGTTTGTCTGCATATTCATTACAAAAATCAAAAATAATATTGTTAAATAGCAAGGCAATGAGTATATTGCTTGGGATAGAATCGGGGGTTGTCACATCGGGTTCTATGCCTCCTTTGTCATATACGGTTCTGCCGTTTTTGGTTTTGTAAGGAGTAGCAAGCGAATCGGGAATATGCGGCGCAGCACCTAAAGTATCTCTATTAAAGTAATCTACATTTTGCACGCAACGTCCGCTTGGAATGTAATATTTGGATACCGTGATTTTAAAAGAAGTATTATAACTTAAAGGCACAATATTTTGTACCAATCCTTTTCCAAACGTTTTTTTCCCAAGTATAACGCCTCTATCCAAATCCTGAAACGCGCCCGCTACTATCTCTGATGAGGAAGCGCTTGCCTCATTTACCAACACAACCACAGGAATATCTTTATCAATAACCGGAGCTTTTGTTCTGAAAACATTATTTTGTTCTTTTATTTTTCCTTTGGTTTCTGCAATTATAACATTTTGATCTACAAAGATATTCATTAAATTTACGGCTTCGTGCAGCAAGCCTCCACCATTATTTCTCAAATCAAGTATCAAGTATTTCATTCCTTGATCTTTAAGTTTAATAAACGCATCTTTTACTTCCGAACTTGCTTTTTCGGTAAACTGGTTTAAATTAATATATCCGATTTTATTTTCAAGCATTCCGAAGTAAGGCACCGGAGGAAATTTAATATCTTCTCGTTTCACAGCAAAAGTGTATTTTTTACCATCCGTAGGGCGTTCTATTTCAACATTTAAAGATGTTCCAGGTTGCCCTTTTAATATAGTACTGATATCAGATGAGTTTTTATCCTGTACATTTTGTCCGTTTATTTTCAGAATAATATCCCCCGCACGAAGCCCCGCTCTGTGCGCAGGTGAATTTTCGTAAGGCTCTGCAATGACGACATTTTTCCCATGTTGCTGAATCAATGCGCCAATACCGCCATATTGTCCGGTAGTCATTAGTTTAAACTCCTCAATTTTCGATTCAGGATAATACACAGAGTAGGGGTCCAAACTTTCCAACATTCCATAAATAGCTTTGGTAACTAAATCGGTAGGATTGATATCATCGGCATATTTGGCGTTGAGTTCTTTTAGAATAGATACAAAAATATCTACATTTTTGGCAATTTCAAAATCGTTTTGCGCAGATATTGAAATGGTTAAAAAGAAAATGGGAATCAGCAACAGTTTTTTCATTGGAAATTTTTATTATTAGAGTAAATAACAGAAATTCACCTTTAATATTGTGTAATGGATTTATATAGTTTCGTCGAATTTCACAATATTATCATTAATCAATTCCGCCACATCTTTTACTTGAAAATCAGTGGCTTGCATAAATGCTTTTTTGCACATCGGACAAGCGGTGGCAATTAGATCGGGCTTCTTTTTCAAAAGATTTTGCAACGCCGCGTCTCTAATTTTCTTTTGGGCATCGCATTCCAAAGCCGTATTTCCCAAATTAAATCCACAACAGAAACTTTTCTCTTTTTCATTACTCACAGAAATCAGTTTTACAGCATTTTTCAGAACGTTGCGCGGGGCTTTATATACGCCGCAACCTCTACCCAACTCGCAAGGATCGTGATAGGCTACTTTTAAATCCTGTTTGGTTATAGAGATTTTTTTATTTTTAATGCACTTTTCAATATATTCGGTATGATGAATAACCGGAATATTAAGTTTATATTCTTTTTTAAAAGATTGGTAACATATTGGACATGAGGTTACTAATAGGTTAGCATTCGATTCGCGAATGAGTGCGGTATTTTTTCTTCGCAATTCTTTTGCCTGCTGTTCAAATCCTTGTTGCAGCAAAGGACGTCCGCAACATATCGTTTTGTCGGCATCAATATGCCAGTATTTTTGTCCGGCAACTTCAAAAATATTTTTCATGGCATTGATAATACCCGGCGTTAAATGCGACATACAACCGGAGTAGTAGGCAACCCTTCCAATGGCATTAAAAGGTTGAACAGATTCAACATATTGATAGTTTCCCTGGGTATCCAGTTCATCTTTATAGCGCATTTGTCTTCTAATTCTGGTTAATTCCAATCCTACAGGACATTCAGCCACACATCTATCACACATTAAACAATTGTTGGCAACCTCCGCTTTCAATCTTTTGTAACGCATCTCTCTTAACAAGTAAACAGATTGCACATCAGGAAGTTTTAATTCTTTGTGTAACGGACAATTGTCAATACAAATACCGCAACGCGAGCAGGCGCTCAGTTCAAATTTTGTAAATCCTGTAGGAGTTGTATCTTCCTGCAATCCTAACTTTCTTAAAAAAATAAGGAAAGGTTCTGTAAAAATGTGCATATATCTTGAAAACGGCATGGAAGTAAAGAAGATCCCGAGCGCCAACGAGTAAAATAGCCACCAGGTGGTTTCAAAATACCAAAAAGTATCGCTACTTACTTTTGGAAAAACAAAACTAATCACTTCACCAAGTGTTTCGGTAAGGAATCCGCCGTTGTGGTATCTGTTTGCTGTAACACTCTCAGCAATAAGTCGTAACGGAAAAATAAGCCACAGCGAGATCATCACAAACTTGTCAAATATCACATGTTTGGTAACTTTTTTCATTCCTACCACGCGCGTATAGATTCGTTTTATCATGGCAATTCCGATGCCGGACAATACAAAACAAAGCAACAGATCCATAAGATGCGTAAAAAACATTTCCCCTTTAAATTGCGGAAGTTCTTTTCCAAAATATCTAAAAAAGATAGGCACCCAAAGCGGATGTCTGCCTTCTATTGCCGTTGTTGCTTCAATAGCGCCTACAACAATAAGTAAAAACCATCCCAACGCGATGCTGGCGTGCATATATCCTAATACTAATTTGTGTTTGAATACTTTACGATGAAACAAGACTTCCATAATAATCTCCCAAATTGCAGGAATAAATTTCCATGAGAGGATATTTTTTCTCAAGACGGCACGTTGCAAACGATTGAATTGCCGAAACCATTTAAACCATTTGATAAAACAAAATACAAATAACAAAACAACGCCAATACAAAATGGAATAATAAACGGGTTGAAATATTGAGGCATAAACTTATAGATTGTTTTCTTTTAGAATTTTACGAATATTAATGATGAGCGATCGGAGGTTTATTCCTCTGGGGCATACTAATGTGCATTTTCCGCAAAGCATACAGGGTTTAATATTTTCTGCCAATTCTTCATACATTCCAGCGCTAAATTTGGTGTGTATTTTTCGAATATTAAAATCGGTGAATTGGGCTGCCGAGCAAGTGGCAGTGCAAGTACCGCACCGAATACAACGTTTGAATGAACCTACAGTTTTTTCCAACTGTTTAAACGGGGCGCGGTCAATATCCAAGTTAATAGTACGCCCCTGATTAATTTGAAATCCAAAATCAATCATGTTTTACAATTCTTTTTTTTGTCTTAGGATTAATTCATTAAACCAGTCGGCAAAAATTCTGGATAATCTTCTTTGATATACTTTTCTAAAAGTATAATTATCGGCTTTTTTGTTTCTTTCAATGGTTTCAGGGTGTTGAAGCGGTAAAATGGGAGTAGATTTTTTCATCAGTTTTCTAACGCGCCGTTTACGTTTTTTAAAACCCACATTTGTAACCAAATTCACATTGGGAGAGATGCACAAACCGTTTTGTAGCCAAATATGGTAATTATATTGATATTCCCAATAATCTAAGTTAAATTTGCGTAATACATTATATATTCTATGGCAAAAAATCTTTTCTAAGGGATTGTTCACATATTTATCAATAACTGCAAACACTTCATCTGCATTATCTTGTACATCCAATTCAAAACCTTCCCATGCGCGGCGCCAGGTAGCAAACCCCCAAATAAATGAATATGCGGTGTAATGATAAGAATTTTTAAGATATTTTTTTCTTCTTTCCAAATAATTGGCGCCAATGTGCATGATTTGAGGAGTGTTCCGATATTTCTCCAATAATTGTTCGCAATAATGAAAAAAATCTAAATTAGGCAGCGTATCATCAAAAAGAATAATTCCTTCCTCTTCATTTTCAAACAACCAGGAAATTGCCTGATACACATTTTTCGATTTTCCAAGATGTTCATCGTGAAACAAAAATTTAGTTTCACATTTCCATTCCGGCATGATTACCGAGCGTGTTTTGAGGCACATTTGGTAATCAATTTTAATATTTCTATTAGCGCCGTCGGCGGCAACATACAGTTTTTCTGGTTTTAGTTTTCTAATAATTTGAAACAGATTGTGCGTTTCTTCAACCCGATTGTACAAAACAAGTAAAACAGGAGTTTTAAACATAATGTATTAAATTTAGTTGGCGAAAATAGAAAAAAAACGCTATTAGATTATTTTATCAAAAAAGTAAACTTATCAAAGTTTTTCAAGGCAATACTCGTACCTCGTGCAACAGCTTTGAGTGGGTCTTCGGCAACATGAACTTTAAGTTTTGTTTTTTTTGCAATACGTTTGTCCAATCCTCTAAGAAGCGATCCGCCTCCTGCCATATAGATTCCTGTTTTATAGATGTCGGCAGAAAGTTCAGAGGGGGTATTTTCCAAAGCGTTAATAACAGCCATCTCTATTTTTGAAATTGATCTGTCTAATGCTTGCGCAATTTCTTGATAACTAACTTTTACGGCAATAGGGATTCCTTGAAGCAAATCTCGCCCATATACTTCATAATCTTCGGGTGGATTTTCTAAATCTTCAATGGCAGAACCTACATTAATTTTTACTTGTTCGGCAGTAGCTTCTCCAATGGCTATATTATGTTTTTTGCGCATGAAGTCAATAATATCATCATTAAACTCATCACCCGCCACTTTGATAGATTTGCTGGTAACTATTCCACCCAGTGCTAATACCGCTATTTCACTTGTTCCTCCTCCAATATCAATAATCATATTTCCGTTGGCATCTAAAACATCAATTCCAATACCTATTGCAGCAGCCATTGGTTCGTGTATCATGCGAACTTCTTTAGCGCCCGATTGCTCTGCCGAATCTCGCACAGCTCTTTCTTCCACTTCGGTTATTCCTGATGGAATACAAATTACCATTTTTAATGCCGGAGGAAAAAGCAATCCTTTCGACCCAGTCATCTTGATAAATTCGCGAAGCATCATTTCTGTGGATTGAAAATCAGCGATAACGCCATCTTTCAATGGGCGAACAGTTTGTATATTCTCGTGCGTTCTCCCATGCATAAGAAGCGCCTTTTTTCCTACTGCCATGATGCGGCGAGTAGCTCTATCCAAAGCAATTATTGAAGGCTCATCAATAACAACTTTATCATTATGTAAGATTACTGTATTTGCAGTACCTAAATCAATTGCTAATTCTTTGGTAAAAAATGAAAATAATCCCATTGTTATTTAATATTTTACGTTATTTTTTTATATCGCGCAAAAGTATATAAAAATTGTTTATATATGTTCATTTATTTTTTCTGGGCAAAATTTAAATTTTTCATGTTTATTTGCCAAAAATTTTTTATGCTAAAACAAGCCATTTTATTCTCGTTTTTATTTTTACCTTTTACCTTTTGCTATACGCAAAACAATGTCGTATACAATATTGAAAATGGAATAGATTTTGTAGAACAACAGTATGTTGATGCATGGAAAAAGATAAAAAAAATTGATGGATTTCGTATTCAAATTACTTCTTTTTCAGGAGTCAATTCTAGAACCTCTATTGAGAACATGGCAGAGCAATTTAAACAGCAGTTTTCAACCATACCTTTTTATATTACTTATTTTGAGCCTAATTTCAGATTACGGGTTGGAAATTTCCGTACTAAATTAGATGCTTACAAAATGCTGCAAAAAATATCTCTTTCTTTTCCTGGCGCTTTTGTGTTGAAAGACCAAATAGATTTTAAAAATCAATAGTTAATATACTTTTACCATTGTTATTAATTCAATTTTTTATGGCAAATTTAAGTGTAAACATTAACAAAATAGCCACGCTACGAAATGCGCGAGGCGGAAATCTTCCCAACCTTATTCAAGTCGCAAAAGATTGTGAAAAATTTGGCGCTCAGGGAATTACAGTACACCCAAGACCAGATGGACGTCATATTCGCTACGAGGATGTTAGAAATCTTAAAAAAATAGTTACCACAGAATTTAATATTGAAGGGTATCCATCCAAAGAGTTTATTGATTTAGTAATGGAAGTAAAACCGCATCAAGTTACCTTGGTTCCCGATGCACCCGATGCCATCACCTCAAATAATGGCTGGGATACCATTACATATCAAGATATGCTTTTTGAGATTTGCCAAAATTTAAAAAAAGAGGGGATACGCACTTCTATTTTTGTAAACCCCGATACCATTATGGTACGAAATGCCAAACATTGCGGAACAGATAGAATTGAGTTATATACAGAAAGTTATGCCTTTAATTATCCGGTCAATCCCGAAAATGCCATTGAAGATTATATTCATGCAGCAAGAGAAGCTGAAAAACAAAAACTTGGAATAAACGCCGGACACGACCTAAACTTGTATAATCTCAATTATTTTGCAACAAAAATACCTCAACTCTTGGAAGTTTCTATCGGACATGCTTTAATCTGCGATGCTTTATATTTAGGATTGGAAGATACGATTAAACTGTATCAAAACGCTTTAACAATGAGCAATCACGAATAACTAATATCTAATATCTAATAACTAATCATTATTACCACACGCAGCACACCAAATTTCTATCCCCGTGTGCATCGTTCACTTTGCCTACTGCGGGCCAATATTTATCATCGTGAGGCAACGGAAACACCGCTTTTTCACGGGTATAAGGTCGCTCCCAGTCAGTAGCGCTCACTACTTTTGCTGTATGAGGCGCATTTTTGATCACGTTATTAAGTTTGTCCGCCTTGCCTTCTTCAATTTCGCGAATCTCTTCTCTAATAGAGATGAAAGCGTCACACAATCTGTCAATTTCGCTCAACGGCTCACTTTCAGTAGGTTCTACCATTAATGTACCGTGAATAGGGAACGCTACGGTAGGTGCATGAAATCCGTAATCCATTAAACGTTTGGCAATATCAATTACCTGCACACCTGCGGAGCGTTCAAACTCGTTGCAGTCGAGAATAAACTCGTGAGCGCAACGTCCTTTTGCGCCGAGATACATAATTTTATAGTGTTCTTTCAAACGCGCCACCATATAGTTTGCGTTTAAAATTGCCATTTTAGTAACTTCTGTTAATCCGTTTCCACCCAACATTTTCAGGTATCCGTAAGTAATGGGCAAGATAAAAGCGCTACCATAGGGGGAGGCTGCAATTTGACTGCCTTTCTCTCCACCTACTTTGTAAAGTGGATGATTGGGTAAAAAGTCAATCAAGAAATCGGCAACTCCGATAGGTCCTACGCCGGGTCCGCCGCCGCCGTGAGGAATGGCAAACGTTTTGTGCAGATTCAAATGGCACACATCGGCACCCATGCATGCAGGACAAGTTAAACCTACCTGTGCGTTCATGTTTGCGCCATCCATATACACCAAACCACCATTTTCGTGAACTGTTTGAATAATCTCTAAAATTGCCTCTTCAAAAACGCCGTGGGTAGATGGGTAAGTAATCATAATACACGACAAATTTTCTTTATATTGTTCTACTTTGGTGCGTAAATCTTCCACATCAATTTCACCTTCCAAAGTAGATTTTACTATCACTATTTCCAAACCGGCTTTTGCTGCCGATGCCGGATTGGTGCCGTGCGCCGATGCCGGAATTAAACACACTTTACGGTGTGCCTCCCCTCTATCAATATGATAATTGCGAATCACCATCAAACCGGCGTACTCACCTGCTGCACCGGAATTGGGCTGAAACGAAATCGCCTTAAATCCGGTTATCACTTGCAACCATTTATCCATTTCCTCAATCATCTCCAAATATCCTTGCGCTTGCTCAGTTGGTACAAACGGATGCAACGCGCCTGCTTCTACCCAGCTTAACGGCATCACTTCTGCAGCCGCATTCAATTTCATAGTACAGGAACCAAGAGGAATCATAGCGCGGTTGAGCGACAAATCTTTAACTTCCAATTTTTTCATATAACGCATCATCTCTGTTTCACTTTGATACTTGGTGAAAATATCTTGCTGCATAAAAGATGAAGTTCGTTGCAACTCTTTGGGAATGTTCAACTCAGGTGTACACGGTTGGCAAATATATGGAGTAAATTCTTTTCCAGCGGCTTCCGCCAAAATGAAAAGAATTAAGTTTATATCTTCCAGTTTTACCGTTTCATCTAACGATAACGAGAAGCAGGTTTCGCACCAGTAGTAAAAATTCACTTCACGGGCGATTGCTATTTTTTTAACATCTTCTGTAGTAATTTCTTGTGGCGCTTCAAAACATAAAGTATCGAAAA
>JGI24702J35022_10000961_pt1 | contig 17984 bp, 19 predicted proteins | sample TergutTh196P4_FD_35022 | JGI IMG/M metagenome (IMG submission 35022)
CCGGCCTGAGCGCTAAAAGTCAACGCGAACTCGCGGTCGCCATCAAACGCGCCCGCCATATCGCCCTGTTACCATTTGTTGCGAACTAACGGGGGGTCAATTACGGAAAACCCATCAGCCATTCACACCGTCGTCGTGATCATCCGATCACCAGAAGGGTTTATCGTGCAACGACGATTGGACTTGCCAGGCATGTTGGTCTATCCTGGCATGCTCCAGCTGTTCGGCGGGCATGCTAATCCGGGTGAAGAACCCGCCGCTGCCGCCAAACGCGAACTGCTAAGAAAGACGAATTTGTCCGCAGGCGACCTGGAGCAGTTGACCTACACTGGTCTGGAACATTATATCGGCCAGGGAGAAGAGGGCGAAGACATCCTGCGAGACGCCAGTATTTTTACGCTCGATTTACCATCTGCGGAAAATGTTGAAACCAGTACCAACGAAAACAGTCGTGTCGTGATTATTCCGAGAACGCTCGAATCCCTTGGGCAGTACCAAGGCGAAATGACGCCGTTCGCCTACATGGTCCTAGAAAAAGCTCTACAATCAGAAAGGAACGGCTAGTTATGTATCAACCAACCGATCTCAAAAAGGGCACGATCATTGCCATCGACGGCCAACCTTATCGGGTGATCGATTACGCCCAAAAAGTCATGGGTCGTGGCGGTTCAATCGTCAGTGTCAAAATCAAAAATTTGATGACTGGCGCAGTTTTACCAAAGACTTTCAAAGGCCAAGACAAAATCGCAGCGGCCGAGGTTTCGAATCAAACTGTACAATTTTTGTACTCAGACTCCACCACTGTTTTTTTCATGAATCCGACGAGTTTTGAACAGTTTGAGCTACCGCTCGAAGTGGCCGAGAACGTACCCAAATTCGTCAAAGAAGGTGGCGAAATCCAACTCCAATTCTTTGACGGGCAAGTCATCGCGGTCGATTTACCAACGACCGTGAATTTGAACGTTGAATATACCGAAAACGTCGTCAAAGGCGACACCACATCGAGCGTCCAAAAGGACGCAAAAATGGAAACCGGCCTCGTCGTCAAAGTCCCAGCCTTTATCAAAACCGGCGACGTGCTAAAAATCGACACTCGCGACGGATCATACGTCGAACGCGCCAAATAGCGGTAGTCGTGTTAAAATATCTAGCATGAAGGGGCGACTGGATTTGGAATTAACACGGCGCGGCCTGGTGGTGACGCGCTCCCAGGCGGAAAGTTATATTCGTCTCGGTCAAGTCATGGTTGATGGAAAAATCGTGCTTAAACCAGGTTATTTTGTGTCGGCTGATTCGCGGATCGAACTGAATCAGGACGAACAATTTGTTTCGCGCGCCGCGCTAAAACTAAAATCGGTCGCGGACGATCTGGATCTGGATTTTATGGACAAAATTGTTCTAGATGTTGGGTCGAGCACCGGCGGGTTCACCGATTTTGCCCTGTCGCGTGGCGCGAAGAAAGTCATCGCCGTCGACGTCGGCACCGATCAATTGCATCCAAAATTGCGCGGCGATTCGCGAATAGAATTACATGAAAAAACCGATATTCGTGATGTCATTGCAAGCGCCGAAGCCCCGGACTTGATCCAGGGGAAGCAATCTAGCAAATTGCGGCTGGATCGCCACGGCGACAAGTCGCCTCGCGATGACAAAATAGTCATGACATCCGATCAACCCCATATTATCCTCATCGACGTCAGCTTTATTTCTTTACGCGAAATTTTACCGCACGTCGCTAAAAATCTGGCTGATCAAAATACCCAGATCGTCGCCATGGTCAAACCGCAATTCGAAACTGGGTCGAAAATGAAAAACGCTGGCGTGGTCAAAAATGATACCGAGCGCCGCAAAATTTTGCGCGATTTCGAAACTTGGACGCGTCAATACTTTCTCATTAAAAATAAAAAAGACAGCGCTATCGCTGGTGCTACAGGCAACCGCGAACGTTTTTACCTATTAGAAAAGGTGATCGAATGAGTGAAACTCGTCCTGAGCCAACGAGCGTGGTCTTTCTTGATGTCGATGGTGTGCTGCTACCCGAAAGAGGCAGTGAACAAAATCAACTAAGAATGAAATTTAATGAACAAGCTATGGAATTGATTGTCAAACTGGCCAAGGCAGCATTCGCTAGCATTGTTCTTAGTTCAGAGTGGCGACTTGGCGACACGCTAGCGCAAGCCAAAGAAAGCATGAAACAATATGGGGCGAGTGAAGAACTGCTAGACTTAATTGTTGATCGAACACCAGTAGATGGCGCGGGAAGATTTAGGTACAAGCAATCGAAGCTCGTGAAGCCAGAAAATATACCAAAAATAATGCGCAATGGAGAAATTAACCAGTATCTAGCAGACAATTCGGTAGGAAAATATATAATCATTGATGACATAACACAAGAGTTGTTTTCTCAAGATAACAGAGAACGCCTCGTGCGCGTCGATGCCGCTGTAGGCTTCACCGAGGAGAACTATCAAGACGCACTTGACAAATTCGAGGCCCAAAGAGTGAACCTAGAGCCCACCAACTCAGCGGTCTCGCTGACTCCACCACAGAGCTAGCGTGATAATGATGATTCCCAAACTCCCGATAATCCATTCGGGCAATTCAACACTATATAGTTTAGCCATCATGACGCCACCGAGAAAAGCGATTGCCCAATGTGCACCGTGCTCCAAAAACTTGAAATGTTTCAAAGTATTTTGACGTACCAGATGAATAGTCATACCGCGCACCCAGAGCGCACCAGCCCCCAGGCCAGCCATAATCAGTAGCACGTTGTTGGTCATAGCGAAAGCCCCAATCACGCTGTCCAACGAAAAACTGGCATCGAGGATTTCCAAATAAATAAACGCCGACAGCGCAGCTCCTCCGACCAAATGGTTGACGTTCCTAGCTGACTTTTGACGATTTTCCATAATTGCGCCCAACAATTTCAACCCAACATGCAAAGTCACGGCCAAGATCATAGCTGGCAATACCACGGCGTGATGCGCCGGATCAACGGTAAAGAAAATCGTCGCTATCCCGACCAGCATGATAAAGACTGTGAAGTTGTCGAACTGACCGAGCTTGGCCAGACGACGCTCGAGCGGACGAAACCAGTGCAGCGTTTTACGATTGTCGATAAAATAACTCAGCGCGATCATCAGCAGAAACGTACCACCAAAAGCATTAATCATCGGTTCGGCCTGATGGAGATGCGCCGCGTAACCTGCGGTATCAGTGGTGACTAATTGCGTCACCTCGGACCAACCGAGACCACTCGTGATCATGACGATGACCAGTGGTAGAATAAATCGCACTACAAAAACCGCCGTGAAAATACCAATAGTCAGAAACAACTTTTGCCACATCGGCGACATTTTCATGATGACACGACTGTTGATGACCGCATTGTCAGCACTAAAAGTCACCTCGAGCAGCGTCAGCACAAAGACCGTGAACAACACCGCCAGACCAAGTTGCCAACCGACCAAAATCCAGATCGCCAAAGTCGCCAAACTAGCAAACCAATAAATGCGCAGGAGACTTTTCACAAGGGATATTATAGCATAGATTACACATTAAATCGAAACTCGACCACATCATTTGGCTGCATAATGTAATTTTTGCCTTCAGTGCGGATTTTGCCGAGCGAACGAGCGGCAGATTCGGAGCCAGCAGCGACCAGGTCGGTATAATCAACCACTTGGGCGGCGATGAAGCCGCGTTCGAAATCGGTATGGATTACGCCGGCGGCCTGGGGGGCGGTCGAGCCGCGTTTGATTGTCCAAGCTCGAACTTCTTTTTCGCCAGCGGTCAGGAAACTTTGCAGACCGAGAACGTGGTAGGCGGCGGTGACGAGTTTGACTAAACCAGACTCCTTAATACCATAATCGGCGAGGAGTTCCTGGGCTTCGGCCTCAGATAATTCGCGCAGTTCGCTCTCCAGTTTGGCGCAGATGAATATAGTGTCATTGCGAACGGAGTGAAGCAATCCAGATTCTGACAACACACTAGATTGCTTCGCTTCGCTCGCAATGACGTCTTCATCAATATTAAAAACATAGATCACCGGTTTGGCGGTCAGAAGATCGAGACCGTGGAGCTTTTCAGTGTTCCAATCAGTTGGTACGCGGCCGGCCATTAATTCGTTTTGGATGAATTGTAAATAATCGACAGTGGTGCGAAGGGATGGGTCGCTCTTGATTTCCCTTAATAATTTCGGTAAGTGATTATCGATAGTCGCGATATCGGCTAGCATCAGTTCGGTGTTAATGACTTCGATATCGTCCGCGGGCGACAGGCCAGATCGACCGTCGGCGCGCTGAACTTGGGCATCAGAAAAAGCCCGCACCACATGACAAATCGCGTCACATTCACGGATATTGGCCAGGAATTTGTTGCCCAATCCTTCACCCTTAGACGCGCCCTCGACCAGGCCAGCGACATCGACAAATTCGACAGTGGCAGGNATGATTTTNTTCGTTTTNTACATTTTAGCCAAAACCTCCAACCGCTCGTCCGGTACCGGCACAATCCCAGTATTCGGCTCGATTGTCGCAAACGGATAATTCGCCGCCAGCGCCCCAGCGTCAGTTAGGGCATTAAATAGGGTTGATTTACCAACATTAGGTAGGCCGACAGTGCCAATTTTTAACATTTAGGACCTAGAATCCTTTGCCCATTTTTTCTTGATCAACCAGAGAATCAAACGCAGGAGGTATTTTTGTGCCAAATATACCAAAGGTCCAAAGAGGAAAATGTAAATCGCTAAGATTTCCGAATCAGTATAAGTAATCCGCGCATAGGTCGGACGCATCACCGTTTCTTCGATGGTCAGTGCGCCCATGATACTACTAAAACCGATCCACGCCAGCGTGAAAATTACTGCACAAATCGTTTCAGCGCGCCGCGCGGCAGCAGGTTGTTTTCGTAAAGACAAAATGCCGTGTATCAAATAGCCATAACAGGCGGCACAGGCACCAATACCCGAGAAAAATAGCGCCACGTTGATGTCGATATCAACGTCCTCAGCTCCTAATAAAGTGAACAGGACTATGCCAATACTCCAAAATGTTCCAAAGGTCGCCACGAAAACCATCTTGATGATGGCGGCTGCGTAGTTAGCGGTGTTCGCGACTTTGTTTGGTTTGACTGATCCAGAATAATGCGCAGTGATATCAGTAATAAAATTCATTACACTACCACAAATCGCCGACAACAAAATACCACCAAAGAAAACACCCAGAGAAGCCATCTCGAATTTTTCACTGAACATGGTACTGTTGAGCGCTGTCACGATGTTATTAATAAAATAAACAGCCCCAGCGATCGCCGGTGCGGCGGTCAAGATAGACAAACCACCAAGCAGGCGAGCCGACGCGGATTTTTTGACAGTCTTCATGACCATATTGTAGCACAACGAGATTGAAAAGACTCTTGACTGCCTTAAAACGCCTATGCTATAATTTGGGCATGGCTTTAAACAAGATGGTGGGCAGCTTTTTTGCCTTGGATATCGGGACAACAGCAATCAGGGTAGTGGAGCTATCACACGGTGGTCGCGGTTGGAATCTCAAACAGTACGGTGCACAGCCGATCGATATTCGTTTGAGCGAATCAACGGCCGAAAAAGATCAACGATTATTAGGCGAAGCAATCAGCGGCGTCATCGCCCAGGCGGGAATTCACACCAAGGACGTGGCGATCGGCATTCCGTCCCAGAGGACTTTTGCGGCGGTCGTGGAAATTCCCAATGTCGCGTCCAAGGCTGAACTCAACGCGACGATCAAATATCAGGCCGAAAATTATGTACCAATGAAAGCTGACGAAGCGAAAATCGACTGGGCAATTATTGGTGAATCACCGAACGACAACCAAAAAGTCGAAGTCTTGGTCGCCAGCGTGCCGAATACTTTCACCGAAGGTCGCCTCGATCTACTCGAAGGCTTGGGACTCAACGTTGTCGCTATCGAACCAGACGCGCTAGCGCTGACACGGGCGTTACTACCCGACGGAGTTCAGGATGGACGATTGATTTTGGATATTGGTGATAACGCGACTGATCTAGTGGTGACACTCGGCACAGCTCCGCGATTGATTCGTTCGATTCCGGTCGGTTTTCAAACGATGGTCAAAATGGCTAAACAAAATCTCAATATCGAAGAGCAACAGGCGCACCAATTACTCTTGAAATTTGGGGTGATGCCGGATCGTTTGGAAGGACAACTCCTCCGATCGGTCAACTCGACGTTGGAACAACTGGTCGCCGAAATCCAGAAATCCCTGAAATTCTTTGGTACTAAATATGCCGGTGTTGGGGTAGGCGCGATTTTGTCCAGTGGTTATGCGGCGATCTTGCCAGGATTAATCGAAACGATTACCCAACGAACCAACGTCCCCGGCCAAGCGGCGACACCGTGGCAACACGTTAATGTGCCATCTGGCGATCAGGCGAAATTAGCGCCAATCTCGTCACAGCTGGCGGTAGCTGTCGGCCTGGCAGAAAGGCTGGGCGTCTAATGCTGCAACTCAATTTACTGCCGGATATCAAGAAAGAATTACTTCACGCCAAGAGGATGCGAAACTTAGTTATGACGATTTGTATCTTTGTCAGTATCGGCGCTGGGGGAATTGTGCTGCTACTCAGTCTGTTTCTGGGCGGATTAGCCATCCAAAAGAGTCTGATTGCTGGCGAAGTTGACAAACACATCACTGAAATTGAAAAGGAAAAAACCCGGAATCAATTGGGCGAATATATTTCGGTGCAAAATGACTTGAACCAAATCAGCGCCATCAAGGAAAATCAACCTCAATTGTCGCGAGTGATGAGCTACCTAGATGTGATTTTTGGTCGGACGGCGCCAATTAACGGATTACATTGGACCGATTGGCAGAATATCAAAATATCCACAACTCTCACTAATGAAGGTGTCAGTATCGAACTGTCTGGCCAGGTCGACACTATCACTTCGCGGTTGATGCTCCGTAATCGCCTCTATTATGCAATGGTCAAATATTCCCAGTACACCGCCGATGGTTCGGGCGTTGTCGTTGAAGGCGAAACCAAAACTGATCAAAAATTATTCCCCAATATGATTCCAACGATCGATTTCGAAGGTGGTGCCCGCGACGATACAACCGGTCGCTGGCCGTTCAAGGCGGTTTTAGTCTTTAATCCGATCATGTTCAAGGTCAATTATCGCATCCAGGCCATAGAGGTTGATAGTTGTAAAGTCTGGAGTGCGACCTATGGCACAATCGGCGAAGGTTGTCAGGATAAAACCGGTCTAGAGGATCTGTTGATCGATGATGAACTGGGCGGTGAACCGATCGACAATCCGAGTGGGGAGGTCAACCAATGAGCGAAAAACAACTGACTACTGGTGTTAGGAAACGTCAACAGATTGCTGATACCAATAAGCAGATGATGATTTATGTGGCTGCCGCTGCGGCAGTCGTCACGGTTTGCGTGATGTTAGCGATCAATTTTTGGCAGCGGATTTCTTATCAGATGACTGTTAACTCCGAATGGAGTGCGACGAACAAGGTCCTTAGAGAAAGTTTAGAAAATATTCCAATCCTGCGCGAGAACGTCGAAGCGCTGAGCGCGAATAGTAATGTTAAATCAATCCAAGGTTTAGTTGATCCAGAACTCGATAAATGGCAAGTAGTTTTTGATGTTTTACCCTCGTCGTGCGATACCTTAGCGGTTGAGTATGCGTTTTTCAATATTATTTTTAAACCATCGGGATTAGGTGCCGGTATTAGAGATGTTAATGCTGTCATGGAAGGTGGTAACTGTGAAGCGATCGGTTTGATCGGGAGTGGCGGTGGTGCGGATACGAGTGGCCTGCTCCAACCTCCGGTCGTCACCATGCGCATTGGTTTTGAATTAGTTAATGCGAGCGATAGTGATATCGAAAAAGCATTACTATCAATGGAATATTCTTTGCACCCGATTACCGTTCAATCTGTGGAAATTAACAGTGATGAAAATCGGGTGCGATCAGCCAAAATTCTGGTGGTGACGTACTTTATCCCCAAAGCCAGCTGGCAATGGGGCGAAAAGACCATACCAGTTGATAGTAATGCTGCTCCGGCGGCCAGTGGGGGGACGACACCATGAAAAAATCTGACTGGGCATTAATTATCCTGATCGTTGGCGTAGTCGCGGTGGTCAGTTGGTTCGTCATCGGTAGTATTTTACCACCACCGGCCGACGAAACAGTCAAAACTGCTCCGCTGATTACTTCGAGTATTCAAGTACCAGAAAACAATGTGATCCTGCATGATGCTGATCGACCGAACTGGTGTCCGAAAGGTAGCATCGCCGTGGACGACGAAGGTGATGATTTCGGTAACGTTGATGGTAAGCAATATATCAATTCAGTCTTTAATTCGTGCGCGATCAACTCGTCATTTACCACGACCACGGAGTAACCCATGGCCGTCCTAACCGAGGAAATGCAAAAAAAAATCGAAGAGCACCTAGTTGAGGTTGGTGTTCTGCGGTCAGAACAATTGAGTGCTCTCGACGAAGAAGCCAAAAAAATCGGTCGACCTTTGTTTGCTTATATTGTTGAACAAAAAGTTGTCAGCGAAGAACAACTCACCGAAGCGATCGCTCACGCCTCAGGCACGCCGTACGTTAATCTGTCCAAGGCCATCATTGACAACAAAGTTCTCTCACTCCTGCCAGTCGATGTGGCGCAGCGCTTTATGGCCGTGCCGCTAGGCGAAACCAACGATAGCGGCACCAAACGCATCGCCGTCGCGGTCCTCGATGCTGGCAATGTCCAGGCTACCGATTTTCTATCCAATGCCATCGGTCGTCCAATTAAAATCTATGTCGCGTCAGAAAGTGGTATCAATAATGTCATCGCTCAATATCACATTGATATGGAAAGAGTCGATGAACTAGCTGGTGGTACCGAAGCTGCCGAAGAAGGTGAACATAAACCCGAAAGCACCGAAACCAAAGTCCTGATCCAAGATTCACCGATTAGCAAAATTCTGACTCAACTACTCGAATATGCCCAACGCGCGCGAGCTTCGGATATTCACATTGAACCGCTAGAGGATCGTTTGAAAATTCGTTGTCGCATCGATGGTGTGCTTCGAGAAGTCATGTCGCTACCGAAATCGACCGAACCAGCGCTGATTTCGCGGATCAAAATTTTGTCCAACCTGAAAATCGATGAACACCGCAAACCCCAGGATGGTCAATTCACGGTGATGGTTGGTGATAAGGAAGTCGACCTGCGGATCGCCATTTCACCAGTCGTGTGGGGTGAACAGGTAGTCATTCGTTTGCTCGACAAATCTGGTTCATCGTTCAAACTCGAGGAACTCGGTTATGCCGGTCGCGCGCTACGCTTGATTCGTCAGGGGATTAGGCGACCGAATGGGATGGTCCTCACATCCGGTCCAACCGGTTCAGGCAAATCAACTTCGCTCTATGCTCTGGTTCAGGAAATCTTTACCGACGAAATCAACGTCGTCACACTCGAAGATCCGGTCGAATATAAAATGGCGGGAATTAATCAAATCCAGGTCAACCCAGCGGTCGGTTTGACTTTTGCGAGCGGTCTCCGATCGATCTTGCGTCAGGATCCCGACGTTGTGTTGGTCGGTGAGATTCGCGATAGTGAAACGGCGAACCTGGCGGTCCAGGCGGCTCTGACGGGGCACTTGGTATTTAGCACTTTGCACACCAATTCGGCGGCGGGGATTTTACCGCGCTTGCTCGATATGGGGATCGAACCGTTCTTGATCGCTTCAACCGTCAACACAGTCATCGGTCAGCGCTTGGTGCGGCGCGTCGCCACCGAGCGGGTCACTTATCAAAGTAACGAAGTTGAAACTTCATCAATTAAGAAAGTTACCGGGAATCTCTTGCCAAAAACCGAGGCTGACGTGGCGGCGGTTTCGGAGGATCTCGGTTATGATAGTTTACCGCTGGCTGACGCGTCATCGTATACTTTGGTCAAAGGCAAGGATTCAGTTCAGGCGCCAGGCGGTTACAAGGGTCGCCTCGGCCTTTACGAAGTTATGGACATCACCGAAGAAGTCCAACAATTAATCATCAAACACGCGACCTCCAGCCAGATTCAACGGATCGCTATCGCGCAAGGAATGGTGCCGATGCACGTTGATGGTTATTTGAAAGCTTTGAATGGTTTAACGACGCTCGAAGAGGTTAATAGGGTGGCATCCAACATGGCGTAGGTTGCAATGCAGTAATGCTTATGATAAAATTTTATTTAGTAAAAGGGAGGGACAGTGAATAACATACGTATCGAGGTGCTACTCCAGGAAGTTATCAACCAACGAGCTAGTGACCTGCATCTGCAAGTCGGTTTGCCGCCGATGCTGAGGATTGATGGCGCGCTCGGTCCGATCGCCAACACCGCGGTTTTGAATGCGGAAATGGTGGAAAAACTGATTTTTTCGATTCTGGATCAGAATCAACAACAAATTTTGATCAAGGATAAAGAGTTCGACTTTTCCTTTGCTTTTGGCGATTTAGGACGATTTCGCGTCAACGCTTTTCATGAACGAGGCAATCTGGCGGCGGCGCTCCGTTTAATTCCGAATGATATTTTGTCAGTCGCCGAATTAGGCTTGCCGAGCGTGGTCGAAAAATTCGCCGATTATCCACGCGGCTTGGTTTTGGTGACTGGTCCGACTGGTTCGGGAAAATCAACCACCTTGGCGGCCTTGGTTGACAAAATCAACTCGGAGAAATCTTCACACATTATCACGATCGAAGATCCAATCGAATTTACACATAAATCACGCAAAAGTGTGATTGTCCAACGTGAAGTTCACTATGATACTTATTCATTTAACGCGGCACTAAGAAGCGCGCTGCGCGAAGACCCCGACGTGGTTTTGATCGGCGAAATGCGCGATCTCGAAACCATTTCCGCCGCGATCACGATTGCCGAAACGGGACATTTGGTGCTAGCCACCCTCCACACTAACTCGGCCGCTCAATCGGTCGATCGCATGGTCAATGTCTTTCCGCCACACCAGCAACCACAAATCAAAGCCCAACTGGCGAATATTTTAATGGCTATTTGTTCGCAGCGTCTAATTCCAGCCATCGGTGGCGGACGAATCGCTGCAGCCGAGATTTTGATTGCCAACTCGGCTGTTCGAAATATTATTCGCGAAGGCAAAACTCATCAACTCGATTCGGTTATCCAAACCAGCGCCCAAGAGGGCATGCAATCGATGGATCGCACGCTGGTCCAGCTAGTGCAATCTGGACAAATTACTTATGACGAAGCTAAAAATTTCGCGGTTGACCTAGCCGAATTCGAGAGGTTAATGAGAGGCTAACCGATGCTGACATTTAACTATACCGCTCGCGATACCGCCAACAACAAGATTATTAAAAGTAGTCTCCAGGCTGATTCCGAAGGTGCAGCGGCCAAACTTCTGATGGCCCAGCACATTGTCCCGATTAAAATCACCGTCTCCGAGGACAAAGGTATCCTAAAATCCTTTGGTTCACGAATTTCGTCCAAAGATCGCGTGATTTTTTCGCGCCAACTGGCGACGATGATTAATGCTGGCTTGCCGCTCGCTCAATCGCTCAACACGGTCGAGGAACAAACTGCCAACAAAGCCCTGAAACAGATTATCGGCAGTGTCTTAAATGACGTCAACGGCGGCGCCTCATTAGCGGACAGTTTTGCGAAATATCCGAAAGTTTTCAATCAAGTTTTCATCGCGCTGGTACGGGCAGGTGAAACTTCGGGAACGCTCGATAAATCCCTGGAACGATTGGCTAATCAACAGGAACACGACGCCGACATGATGAGCAAAATCAAAGGCGCCATGGTTTATCCAGCCATCGTTCTCGCGGTGATTGTCGCTGTGGTTGGTTTTATGTTAATCGCCCTCGTTCCCCAGGTTGAAAGTCTCTATAACGACATGAAAAAGGAACTACCTGGCACCACTCAAGTTTTGGTGGCGGTGGCGAATTTTGTGATTAATTTTTGGTACATTGTCATCGCCGTGCTGATCGGTCTCGGAATTTTACTCCGACGTTGGATCGATACCGAGGGTGGACGTAAAACTTGGGATTCGATCAAACTCAATATGCCGCTATTTTCACCACTCTTTCGTAAACTCTACATGGCGCGATTTTCGCGAACGGCTGAAACTCTACTCGCCTCGGGCGTGCCTTTGCTCGAAGCCCTGAAAATCTGTTCTGACGCTGTCAACAATGCGGTCGTCCAAGAAGAAATCATCCGCGCTATCCAAAAAGTCAAAAACGGTCGCGCGCTCAGCGAAGCGCTCTCGGGCGAAGAATATATTTTACCGTTCGTTCCCCAAATGATCAAAATTGGCGAACAATCGGGCGGCATCGATTCAATGCTTGGCAAAGTCGCCGATTACTACGAAAAAGAGGTCGATAACGCCATCAAAGCCATCTCCACGACCATCGAACCAATCCTCATGGTGGCGATGGCTTTGATGATTGGCTTTATTGTCGTCGCTGTCTTGCTACCGATTTACGGTCTATCAGGCGGCATATAGACTGTGGAAAACTATCGCCCGAAACGCTTGTGTTTTGTCGGCGTTTACGTTACAATGACGTAGTCAATAATAACAACTAATCAAGAAAGGGTTGGGTATAGATATGACAAAGAGTAAACAGAAAGGTTTCACGATCATCGAGGTCGCATTGGTGCTAGCGGTTGCAGCATTGATCTTCCTAGTGGTGTTCTTGGCAGTTCCGGCACTGCAGCGAAACCAACGAAATGACGCAGTTAGACGCGATGTAGCTAATATAGTTGCTTCAGTCGTTGCCTATACGGGTAACAATAATGCAATTATTAATGACGGTGTGATTACTTCTACCGATAGCACACCAGCTGGCACCCCAGCAGATTTCTTGAAATATGTCGACAAGACTTCTAATGGCGTGACTACCATCAGTGTTGTAGGTAACGGGACTGGCTATACATATACTGCGCCGACAAAAGGCAATATCTTTATTGTTGTTGGCTATAGATGTGGCAATGCTCCTGCTGCTACTCCATCAAACACTAACGCAACTGCGCGTAGTGCTGCTGTAGTTGGAGTACTAGAGCTGTCTGGTACCAGTAACTATGAAACTTACTGCGAAGATGCTAACTAAAAGATCTAGTTAGAAAGCCAAAACCCGCCCTCGGCGGGTTTTTTGCTGCTAGCCCTTCTTGTCATTGCGAGGAACGAAGTGACGAAGCAATCCAGTTAAATAATCTCGTCATACAAATCTCGCCAGTCGGGGTTTATCGATTCAATCAGCCCCAGCTTCTTTTTCCTTGATCCACCCTTTAACTGCTTTTCTCGTTCTATCGCAGCGGTGATGTCACCGCAGTCCTCGTAGTAACCCAGTTTGACGACATCGTATTTATTGGTAAAACCTTTGGCTTGGTGTTCTCTGTGTTGGTAAACTCGTTTAACCAAATCTGATGTTACGCCGGTATACAAAGTGCCATTGCGTCGATTGAACAATATATAGACATATCCAGTTTTCATAACCAAGGTTATTATACCAAGTTTTGGCTAGATTGCTTCGCTACGCTCGCAATGACAGGGGGTATCGTCATCACGTCCAAATTCTCTACATCCGTGCTGGTCGCATGAATAAAGATATTTGAACAGTAGCCTAGTAATATGTTACACTATTTATTATTATGCTTAAACTAAATACAACCTATATCAAGTCGTTTGTGAGTGATGACGAAATGGCGAATATTTGGCCGCGGATGGAACAGGCCTACGACCAAATTATGCACGGTACGGGCAAGGGGAGTGAGCTGCTCGGTTGGCGCGATTGGCCGGAAACTTATGACAAAAAAGAATTCGCGCGGATCAAACGAGCGGCCCAAAAAATCCGTAGCAGTAGCGGTGTTCTAATTACTATCGGTATCGGTGGTTCGTACCTGGGCGCGCGGGCGGTAGTTGAATTATTGGGCGATTATAATGCTACCGAAGCCCTCTTTGTTGGCAAGGATCTGAGTGAAACTGCTTATCGTCGAGCGATGCGCAAAATGGGTGATCGAGATTGGTCGATCAACATAATCTCCAAATCCGGCACCACGCTCGAACCGTCGTTAGCTTTTGATGTTTTTCGAGAAAAGTTGATTGAACGTTATGGCCGGGCAGGGGCCAAGCAGCGGATTTACGCGACGACCGATGCTGAAACCGGTATCTTGCACGATGTGGCCAAACGAGAAGGTTACGCAATGTTCACCATACCCGACGACATTGGTGGTCGTTATTCGGTGTTGACCGCAGTCGGACTGTTACCGCTGGCCGCCGCCGGGGTGGATATCGATGGATTAATGAGTGGCGCGAGAGAGGCCAAAAAACACTGCGCTCCCGAGGCGATGACCTATGCGGCGATTCGCAATATTTTATACAAGAAAGGTTTCTCGGTCGAAAGCTTGGCTTATTTTGAACCGAGTTTTGGCCAGATGAGCAAATGGTGGCAACAGTTGTTGGGTGAGAGTGAAGGCAAAAACCAGCGGGGAATTTTGCCAGATTCAATGATTTTCACCACTGACCTGCATTCGTTAGGCCAATTTATCCAAGGCGGTCCGCGGGGACAACTGTTCGAAACTTTTCTCCATATTGGTCAAATGCTCAACGAGAAAATCACTCTGCCGGGCAGCGCAGATTTAGGGCTGGACTATCTCGCGGGTAAAAACTTGGCGTCGATTAACCAGATTGCTTATCAGGCGACTATTGCGGCGCACGGCAAGGATGGCGTTCCAGCAATGTCGATTAATATTCCTAAACTCGGTTCGCGCGAAATCGGTTACTTTATTTATTTCATGGAAATGTCGGCGGCGTTATCGGCCTACGTCATGGGAGTCAATCCGTTTGACCAGCCTGACGTCGAGGCTTATAAAAAGGAAATGCAGAATTTGTTACAGCCCGGGACCGGCAAATGACCCTCGCCATCATAATTTTTTTGTCGGCTATTGGTGCGGCCAGCGGCTCGTTTGTTGGTGCGCTAACTTGGCGGATCAAGAAAAAGTTAGATTGGGTTAAGGATCGCAGTATTTGCGAACATTGCCGGCACGTTTTGAGCGTTCTCGATCTAATACCAATTTTATCGTGGCTGGTTTTACGCGGAAAATGTCGTTATTGTCATAAAAAAATTGGTTGGTTAGCGATCGCGCTAGAAATCGGTGTGGCCGCGGCTTTCGTCGTCTCCTATCTCTTTTGGCCGCTCGGGGAAATCGTCGCCAGCGGGAATTTTGATTGGTTGCAATTAGGGCTACTAGCGATTTGGCTGAGTATGGTCACGCTGATGGCGGCGCTACTGGTTTACGATGCGCGCTGGCAACTACTGCCGAACAAACTGCTGTGGCCGCTAGTCGGTCTAGCGATTACACTGACAGTCTTGAACAATATTTTTGTTCAACAGCTTTTCTTGGTTGATTTTCTGACGCAGATTGGTCTAGCGATGTTACCAGTAGCCGGTGTTTATGGAATATTATATATCGTGTCGCGCGGCAAATGGATCGGGCTGGGTGACGTCAAATTCGGTCTAGTGGTTGGATTATTGGTCAATTGGTTGGGCGCGATTTTGGTGCTAGCTGGGGCTAACTTGATTGGCACACTGGTGATGCTGCCGCTACTGATTAAACGAAAACTGAACCTGAACAGTAAAATCCCACTGGGACCGTTCTTGATCCTAGCCACTTTCTGGGTATTTTTATGCTTGGATGATTTGACGAATTTGGTGGAAAAGTATTTCTTGTACTGACATGATGCTTATGATATAATGTCGGCATGAAAGGACGGGGGTTCACGATTATTGAGGTGTCGTTATTCTTGGCTATCTCTGGAGCGCTGGTGCTGCTGACGCTCGGGCTCTGGACGATGGTGGCGAGACAGCGGTTTCAAGATACCATGACGACGCTCCGAAGCACTATCCAGTCCGAATACGAAGAAGTCCGTACTAGCATGAATGAACGCTTGGGCGGTACTTATAATGTTGAGGGTTGCGTTGATGATGGCGTCATCACATCGGGCGATCGAACTGGTAACAGCAAGTGTCTAGTGATCGGTAAATTACTCGAATTCACGCCAGGCAATCGAGATATCAAGATCAGTTACGTAGTCTCAATCGGTGGTGCAAACGCCGATTATTCCAGCCTGAGCGACGAAGAAGCTTTGCGCAAGATGGGCACAGATGGCACACTAGCGGTGATTGGTAATAGTAATGATTCCAGTAGTAGCGGTTATAGCGTTAAAACGACCGATCCGGCGATCATCCCCAGAACTGTGCGTATCGAGTGGGGTGGTGAATTCGCGACTAGCTGGACAATTCCCGAAACTGATAATCCTCAAACATCTAGCAGCCTAGCGATTCTCCATAGCCCAATTAGCAGCGCGATTATCGTTTTTTCTTTCGCGCCGACAAACCCAGTCACCACCGCGGGTAAACTGCAACTCAGTGTTGCTTCTGCCCGGCAACCAATCGCCATCATGATTCGCAACACCCAGCGCGGTTTCGGCGGTGCGGCAATTTGTATTGATGATGGTCCTAGCTCGATAGCGGCGCGGACAGCTATTCCCGCCGATCCGTATTATGATTTTGGAGCGGTCAGTCCGCCTTATTCGCCGAGTCTAAGTAATCTGCGGGAGTTATGTAGCATATGAAAAAGAATCAACGTGGCGATACTTTGGTCGAAGTGCTCATTGCTCTGACCGTCCTCGGTGTGATTATCGTGGGCGTGATGGCGACGATGACTCGCTCGATGGTGTCGGTCCTTAACTCGGCCGAACGAACGGCATCGCGAGCCGACATTAACACGCAAACGGATCTCCTGAATTATGTTTATCGTAATGATAAAACAACCTGGTACCAGATCATGAGCCTGGCCTATACGGGTAATCCTGATGGTAGTGCGCCGACTAATGTTACGGATACCTGTACGCTCAATCCTGGCGGCGATTCTAATATTGGCACGCCCGGTAGTTTTTATATTGAACCAGAATTCGATGGCGACAGTGTTTCGGGTGTGACGTTGATCGATAATTTAACTGAGATCGATAATGGTATCAACGAAGTCCAGCGGGCGATTCCTGGCCAGGGCATGTGGATTGACGCAGTCTACTATGAACAAAATCATTCAACCAACGAACGATCATATGTCGATTTTTATATCAAAGCTTGCTGGGTGCGACTAGGCCAGACATCGCCCGAAGCTAATAGTCGTAGTGTCACCGTGACGCGGATTTACGATTATTCATTAGATAATGCTGGATTATATTTAACGATTGGTTCACCGATCAACTATACCCAGTGCGGTGTGGTTCAACGAGTGACGGTGGCCGAAGCCGGTTGGTACCAATTGCAGGTTTGGGGTGCCCAGGGTGCCTACGGCTCAAAAGTTGCTGGCGGCGGTGGCGGTTATTCGGCAGGCAACGTTCAATTGCAGGCGGGTGATCGACTATATATTCACGTTGGTTGTCATCCAGCTAGCAATACCTATGCAGGTGGCTGGAACGGTGGCGGTGATGGTGCCATAGCGGGTGACGGCAAAGGCGGTGGCGGTGCGACAGATATTCGTATCGGTATCGATTCATTGTACGCCCGAGTCATTGTCGCTGGCGGTGGGGCTGGTGGTACTGGTGGTAGTGGTGGCGGTCAAACTAATAGCGGTGATACTCCTGGCGGATGTGGTGGTGGGACCAATGGCTGTGATGGCCAACGTAACGGTAGTAACCCGGTTGGCTACATTGGTGGTGGTGGCAAGCAAACCACCGCTGGACAAGCTGCTACGGTCAGTAATCCAACCAACCCAACTAGCGGCAAATTTGGCAAAGGTGGTTTTGGCGGTTACGGTCTTAGTAGTACCTGTAGCCAAGGTGGCGCTGGTGGCGGCGGCGGTTGGTACGGCGGCGGCGGCGGCGCTTGTGACAATGGACAGGCTGGCTCTGGCGGTGGCGGTTCGGGCTGGATTTGGACAGCGGCGACT